>Ga0070675_100000025_pt1 | contig 115134 bp, 111 predicted proteins | sample KBSM43metaG_FD_65343 | JGI IMG/M metagenome (GOLD analysis project Ga0070675, IMG submission 65343) | Miscanthus rhizosphere microbial communities from Kellogg Biological Station, Michigan, USA - KBS M4-3 metaG | ecosystem: Host-associated > Plants > Roots > Rhizosphere > Soil ... | reverse complement strand
TCGCAGCTCAACTTCCCGCCGCCGCAGCCGGTCGAGAACGCCGGGCACTTCCTCCAGGAGGACGCGGGGCCGGAGATCGGCGCGACTATCGCGGAGTGGCTTGGGTGAGAGGGACCCGGGGGTGGGGTCCGGCGGACAACAGCGGGGAGGGTCCGGCGGACCCCACCCCCGGGTCCCTAGCCGGGCCGCTCGATGAGGTCGCTCATCTCCTTGTGGGAATAGCTGCGTAGTAACTGGACGCGCCGGGGTGGGTCTTGGTCTTCGAGCCAAGTGACGGTGCCGGGCCAGTAGGAGTTCGGCGGCGTGCCCGGCTGGTGAAAGGCGGAGGCGAAGACCCAGCTGCCGGTGTTGTGGAGGCGGCCGCCACCAGGCAGAGGCCACTCGGATTCGTCGGGGAGCGGGCCACCGCGGTGGGTGTGGCCGGTGATCACGTGGACGTCGTCGACGCCGAGGCGGGCCGCCATCTCCCTCGCCGCCGCGACCCCGCTGCGGAAGATCGCCCGCGTCGTCACATCGGGCTCGAAGTCGGCGCGCAACAGGCCGTTGAGGGCGCCGATCGCGAGCGGGAAGCCGGCGCGCGCCGCCCGGGTGCCGAGCGTCTGCGTCCGCGTTTCGCCGGCCAGGATCTCCCAGGCGCGCTCGAAAGGTCCGTTGCGGCGGCGCCTGACCGGCAGCACCTGGGCGAGGCCGTAGGCGAGCCCGTACAAGGGCCGCAGCACCCGTTCGTATTCGCCCGGCGTCATCCGGCTCGGCAGCGGCCCGGCGAAACGGGCCATCAGCGCGGCGGCGATGCACTCGGCTCGCGGCAGGGTGAGGTGGACGTCCATGTAATGGCCGTGGGTGGCGTAGACGTCCTCGCGCAGCCAGAGGCCGGGGTAGGCGATCTTCAGCTGCGCCGGCCCCAGCCACCCGTCGATCAGCGCCGCCGGACCGGGGGAGGGGGCATGATGGTGCTCGAGGCCGAGCTCCGGGCCGCCGGCGATCGAGAGGTCGTCGAGCAGCGGCTCGGCGAGGCGGTGGTCGTGGTTGCCGGGTACGAGCGTCACCTCGGCTTCGCTGATCGCTTCCCCGAGCTCCTCGAAGAACGGCCGGGAGCGGGCGAGCGAGGGTCCGACCGGGAGGTTACGCAGCTCGACGACGTCGCCGAGGAGGACGAGGTGGTCCGCCCCCGCGATCTCCTCGAGCAGGATCCGCCGCACAGCCGGGTCGCGGAGGACGTCCTCGTCGGAGGCGACGCCGAGGTGGAGGTCGGAGATGATCGCCGTTCGCACCCGCGCGAGTATGACGTTTGGCTGAGCAGCCAGCCTGGGTACGATTCGCAGATGCACCAGTTCTCAGAGGAGCAGTTCGCTCCGGTCAACGACGGCATCGAGCTCTGCTACCAGGAGATGGGGGACCCCGACGGGGAGCCGCTGCTGCTGGTGATGGGCCTGGCGACGCAGATGATCGCCTGGAGCGAGGAGTTCTGCGCGATGCTCGCCGACCGCGGCTTCCGCGTCATCCGCTTCGACAACCGCGACATCGGCCGCTCGACCAAGCTCCGCGCCGCCGGCACGCCCGGCACCCTCGACATGCTGATCGGCCGCGGCGGCACCGCCCCCTATCGGCTGCGGGACATGGCCGCCGACACCTTCGGCCTGATGGACCACCTCGGGATCGAGTCCGCGCACCTGGCCGGCGCCTCGATGGGCGGGATGATCGTCCAGACCGCGGCGATCGAGGACCCCGCCCGCGTCCGCTCGATCGTCTCGATCATGTCGACCACCGGAAGCCGCCGCGTCGGCCACCCCAGCTTCAAAACCTTCGGCCTCCTGCTCGGCAACCCGCCCCGCGAGCGCGAGGCGGCGATCGAGCGCGTAGTCAAGACCTTCAGGCTGATCGGCTCCCCCGGCTACCCCTTCGAAGAGGAGCGGATCCGCGAGATCGCCGCCCTCTCCTTCGACCGCGGCCACAGCGAGGCCGGGATCGCCCGACAGCTGCACGCGATCACCGCCTCCGGCGACCGCACCGCCGCCCTCCGCAAGCTCGACCTGCCCGCCGCCGTCATCCACGGCAAGAACGACCTCCTCGTCAACCCCTCCGGCGGCCGCGCCACCGCCAAGGCGATCCCCGGAGCCCGCCTGAAGATGATCGACGGCATGGGCCACGACATGCCCCGCGCGCTTTACCCGACCTTCGTCGAGGAGATCGTCGGCAACGCGGCCCGGGCGCCCGAGGCCGCGACCGCATCGGTCGCTTAGTGCGGCTGAGAGGAGTCGAACCTCCACGGGCTCTCGCCCACACGGACCTGAACCGTGCGCGTCTACCAGTTCCGCCACAGCCGCGCGGGAGAGGCAATTTACCGGTTGCGAGCCCAGCGCCCCCCGCCGCCTCCCAAGCCGTTCCTGTGACCGACGTCTCGCGCCCCGCCCGCCGGCTCGCTAAAATGCCCTGCATCCTCGCCGCTATCGTCTAGGGGACTAGGACGCCGGATTCTCAGTCCGGAAACCGGGGTTCGAATCCCCGTAGCGGTACTAGCTGCAAAGCGCTTGAGGAAGCCAAAAAGCCTCGGTTTGCCGGGGCTTTTTTTCGTTTAGTGGAAGCAACGGCTTGGCAACAGCGACGCTGTTTCCACGGGTAACCCGCGTTCTTCGCAAGCAGCCAACTTCGGCGACAACAAGCCGTTTGTCGACCCCGAGCGGCAACCTCCAAGGGAGATGTGAGGCAACGGCTGGGGTTCGCGTTTTGTTGCCCTGTGATGTTCAGCCCGACGGCGATCGCGGACGCTCGGCCGTCCCAGTGGGTTTTCGATATTCAGGCCGACCAGCCGCTGCCTTGGCAGGCTGGGCACCCTCTCCGACGCGAGCAGCTGACCAACCCCCAGGGCACCCTGCTGGAGGACTCCGAGGTGCTCTCGGCCTGCGCCTGGGCTACGGCGAGAGCGCTAGATCGACTGCCGGGATTCTGGATGTCGGGGCGGGCGAGGTCAGGATAACCCGGCCCTCTTCAGGCCGCGTTCTATTGCCGGGGCCAGGGTGCGGGCGAACGTCGCGGTGAGGTGGCTTTTATCCCGGTAGACGAGGGCGTTGCCGATCACTGCGCGGCAGAGGTTGTCGGGGCAGATCTCGCGGTTGATATCGATCAGATGGGCGCCCGGCGCGGCACGGGCGGCGCGAACGTCGAATTCCTTGTCCCATTCGTGAACTCGCGGAAAGGCGCATGACGCGAGGTGCTGGAGGTCTTCGGAGACGCAGCCGGGGACGTCGCTGGCCGAGGCGGGGGTGTCCTGGATGACCACCGTCCGCAGCCCGGCGCGATGGATCCGCGCGAGGGTTGCGAGGTAGCCCGACTCCATCGCGGCGGCAGCCGCTTCTCCGCTCAGTTCTTTGCCGTCGTTGCCGTAGGGGACATATGCGGTGTCGCCGCTCATCACCACGAGGGTGGACCCACCACCCATTTCGATCCGACGCAACGACTCCTCCCGCCAGGCGTCGCATTGCGAGTACTCGCGGTCGGCGATCATGCTGCGAATCTTCACTTCGCCGGGCGTGCATTCGGCCTTTCCCAGCGTGATCAGGCGCCAATGATGTCTTTCCACCAGATGCTCGAGCGCCGGGAAGTACTGCATCGCGTGGGAGTCCCCGAAGAGGATCAGGGTGCGCTCGCCGTTCGGGTCGCCGTAGAGGCACTTGTTCGAATTCGTACCGCTGATCCCGACCAGGCAGCCGTCGTAGTACGCGCGGGAGCGGTCGGCCGACGCTCGCAGCGGGTTCGGGCGGACGGCGTCGGCGCGCTGCTGCGGGTGGGGCTGCTCGGGCAGCGCGGCGGCACCTCTCACATCGGAGAGCGGCGCCGTGTGGAGGGTCGGCTGAAAGTGGGCCAGACCCACACCGCCACAAGCCCCGATCGCCATGCAGCCGAGGCCCATCGCGAGAGCCCGGTTGGGCCGACGGGCGAGGGCCCTGGACAGGCGCAGCGGGTCCTCGATCAGGTGGTGGGTCGCGGCGGTCGGGACCCAGGAGGCGGCTACCACCGCGAGAGCGGCAGGGACCGACAGCGGGCCCCAGGTGACGGCGGCGAAGATCAGCGCCGGCCAGTGCCAGAGGTACCACGCGTAGGAGATTCGCCCGACGTAGCGGACAGGAGGAAGCGAGAGCAGCCAGGCGGGGGCGCCCTGCGCCTGAGCGTGGACGGAGGAGCCGGCGAGGATCAGGCAGGCGGCGCCGAGGGTGGGCAGGAGAGCGGCGGTTCCCGGAAAAGGGGTGCTGGCGTCGAAGACGACGGCCGCGTAGACGATCGCTGCCAGCCCGGCCCAGCCGATCCCGGCCGCCAGAGCGCGCGATATCCGCACCGCCCCCAGGACCGCCAGCCCGGCGCCCAGCGCCAGCTCCCAGGCGCGGCCGAAGGTCGAGAAGTAGGCCGCGGCGGGTTGGTCCTCGGTGAGGCGGATGCCGAGCAGGAGCGAGCCCACCAGGATGACCGCGAGCGTCACCCAGATCGCCGGGCGGAGAGAGGCCCCGCGGTTGCGCCGAAACCAGGTGACCGCGAGCAGAAGGGTCGGCCAGACGAGGTAGAACTGCTCCTCGATCGCCAGCGACCAGAGGTGCAGCACCGGGCTCGGTTCGACTTCCTGGGCGAAGTAGTCGACCGACTGGGCGGCGAAGTGCCAGTTGGCCGTGTAGAGGGCCGAGCTGACGATGTCGCCGGAGACTTCGACGGCCCGCACGGGGGACAGGAGCAGCAGCGAAAGGACGCCCACCGCGGCCAGGAGCACGGCGCTCAGCGGCAGCAGGCGCTTGGCGCGGCGCGCGTAGAAGCGGCGCAGGGATATGCCACCGGTCCGGTCGAGCTCGCCGAGCAGCAGCCGGGTGATGAGGAAGCCGGAGATGACGAAGAAGACGTCGACGCCGACGTAGCCGCCGGCGACGAAGGACAGCCCCGCGTGGCAAAGCAGGACCGCGACGATCGCGACGGCCCGCAGGCCCTCGATGTCCGGGCGAAAGCCGCTCTTGGCGGAAATAGGACGTCCTTCAGTGTCGGTGGGCGATGGCGACGCGGGCGAGCCAATCGAAGGCATGGCTCAGAAGCTCAGGCCTTATGCGCTCGGTGTGGTGCCCACCTTGGACTACCCACAGGTACACGCGCTTGAACTTCACAGCGTACTGCCTGTTCATCGCCACAGGCACAACTTGGTCGCGGCGGCCCTGCAGAATCAGGAGCGGGCGCCTGGCGGGCCGGCGCAGGGGCGAGAGCCTGCGCCTTGCCCCCGCGGCGGACAGTCCGACCCGTTCGAAGTAGTCGGGGCCGTAGGCGCTCAGGGGCCATTCCCAGTCGAGTAGGTCGGACACCGGCGCCTTCGCCACCGCTGCTGAGACGAGGCCGTCGCCGGCGAGCAGTGCGGCGAGGGTGCCGCCGGCCGATGACCCGTAGGCGTAGACCGCGGTCCCGTACCTGAACCGCAGGCGGACCGCCTCTGCCCGCGCGGCCTGGAACGCACCCGGCATGTCGCCGAGTGGGTAGCGCAGATAGTGGGGGGTGAACCCCGCCCTCAGGGCTCGCCGGCGCGTGAGCGATTCGAACGTAGGGTCTTCATAGAGGAAGGAGCCGCCGTGGATCAGGATCAGTTGGGGCGCGACCGACCCTGCCGGACCGACAGCCGAACTCGACGTTGTCGCGCCCGCAGCGGGGGCGAGCTGTAGCGCGAGGATCACCGCCGCCAAAACCGGAAGGGAATGCCGCGGCGCGCAGAGATCGCGTAGTGAGGAAGTCAGCTCAGTGAGCCTAAGGCACCTTCCCAGCCTCGCTCCGTCCCACTCGTACGCTCGCTCGCATTCGTGTTCTTGGCGACCGAGCCATCAGCGGCCCTTCATCGCATCTCCATCATTCCGGGCGCCGGCCGTTGAGCGAGCCGAAACGTTCGCAATCGGGCGGTACCGTTGATGCCGATGACCAGGACCGAGCTACCGCCTAGTGGAGGAATGCCGCGGGTGGCGCAGGCGTGAGCCGGGAGCATCTGCACGAGGAGGAGATCGAGTCCCGGTACGAGGCGACGCTCGGCGTCGCACTGGTGATCGTTCTGCAGGTCACGCTCGCCTTTGTGAGCCTGGGAGGTGGCTGGACGCTCGTGGGGCTCCCGGGGTGGGTCTGGCTGGTCCCCGTCGTCCCTGAGGCGGCGCTGTTGCTGCTGCTCGCCTGGTCTGCGCCCCGACGACGTCTGGAGCAGATGGGCAAGCGCCGCACCGTCGCACTCGCACTTGTCGGGGTGATCACCGCGGCCAACGTGCTGGCGCTCGGTGCTCTCATCGCCTCGCTGCTGAGTGGGAATGAGAAGAGCGGCGGGGAGTTGCTCCTGAAGGGCGCGACGATCTGGAGTACGAACGTGATCACGTTCGGACTTCTGTTCTGGGAGTTCGATCGCGGTGGGCCGATCCGCCGGAGCGGGCCGGATCCGCACCCTCGGGACTTCCAGTTCCCTCAGGATGAGAATCCGCGACTCGCCGAGCCGAACTGGCACCCGCGACTCGCCGATTACGTGTACGTCTCGTTCACCAACGCAATCGCGTTCAGCCCGACGGATGCAATGCCGCTGACCCGGCGCGTGAAGATGATGATGCTGACGGAGTCCGCGATCTCAGCCACCACCGTGCTGCTGGTAGCTGCACGGGCCGTGAACATCCTCGGCTGACCACGACCGGCCGATTATCCCGTGGGCAGCTCGGCGTGGCGCCCTGGGCTGGCGGCCCCAACCCTCTCCAGACCTCCGCCCTCATCGGCCCAGCGCTCGGTGTCCAGGCGCCCCTGCCCTTCGACCTGTCGTGCGCGCCGGCCCGCCCAGCGACGGCCGCACCGCCAACAGGTGTTGTCCTGACTGCCGAACGGCGCCCCGCAGGCATCACACAGTCGGGGTATGTGCCGGTTGCGCATTTCAGACCACCGGTTGTGGTAGAGAGGGCCGGCGTGCTTTGCCGAGCGGGCTGGCTTCGACGTCGCCTCTCCTCTCGACGGCCCCCGGGCCTCGGAGGTACCGATGCCTGCTTTGCAGCGTCCCGAAGCTGACGGTCTTGAAGGTGGTCATCTGGGTCGCTCTCCCTTTCCCCGCCACCTTGCCGATGCGCCCAGGAATCGGAGTGATGGGCGGAATTGGCGACGCGCTCGGAATCGGCGACGCCGGCGGGATCACGGGCATGCCGGGGTCTGCGGGTCGCGTCGAGCGTTTGCCGGAGTCGCCCTTATCGAAGAACATAACGGCCTCCAATTTGGGCCCTGCTCTGACTCGATCGACCGAGCCTCCACCGCAGAGTCCTTCCGGTGGAGGCCCCTGTCGCCCGGAACGATTGTTCCTGGTGCTCCAGGGGCTGGTTAGTAGCTGTACTGTAGCATAATTCATGAAATCTAGTTCCTATATCTCAGAGGAGGGCATGGCTAGATGACGGACGAAGCGCGTCCCCGTTGGGATCTCCTCACCAATCACGCCCATGTGCTGCTCTGCATCTCCCAGGATCCCGCGATCCGGGTTCGGGAGATTGCCGACGCGGTTGGCATCACCGAGCGCAGCGCCCACACGGTCCTTTCCGAGCTGGTTGAAGAGGGGTACGTGCTGCGCGAGCGACACGGCCGTCGCAACCGCTACACGGTCAGGTCCGAGCTGCCCCTTCGCCATCCACTCGTCCGCGAGCGCGAGGTTGGTGAGCTCCTGGCCATCCTGGGCGCCCGTTGATCAGGAAACCCGACTCTCTTCACACCGCGTTCGATGAATCGGATGGCTGGCGTCGCTGATCAGAGATTGGAGGCTTGGTTCGAGCCCTTCTGGACTGCGGCCGCGACTGGTTATCTGGATGAACGGAAGCAAGCCATCCGGTCGGCGCCTACAGGGATCTCGAAGAACCAGTCGGCATCGCCACCGGCGAGCCCGACCAGGGTCTCGAGGATCTCGGTGTCCCGCTCGTTCAACTCGATCGCGTCACTCATAAGGGCGGGCGGCTGAAGGGCACCCGCGCAGGACCTGGGCGGTGCTGCCTGGGATCTCGGCCGACCACGCGATCTCTTCGGTCTTCTACGGACACCACATCGGAGTCGATCCACGACAGTCCTACGCGATGGAGCCGCGCCCACCGGGAACCCTGCAGACGCACCTGAGCGGACCCGATCCGGTGGCTGGCGACACGAGCGACCTGCCGCTCCCGGCCTTCGCCGGTGGGACGCGGGCGATCACGACCACCCCGGTCGTGGGAGCGCCGGAACGCGAGTACGCCGACCGGTTCGTGCCCGGGAGCGAGGAGCTCGAGGACGGCGAGCTGCGGGTCACCGTTCTCGGCAGCGGCAACCCCTGGGTGACGCGTGCCCAGGCGTCGGGGAGCATCCTCGTCGAGGTCGGCAATCCCGAGCGGGACCTTTTCGTCATCGACCTCGGCAGCGGTTCGCTGGCCAACTTCGCGAGCCTGAAGCTCCCGGTCAACAAGCTCGACAAGGTGCTGATCACGCACCTTCACGCCGACCACACCTCCGACCTGATCACGCTCTTCGGCAGCTATCGGAAGTCGGGGCGCGTCGACCGGGGCGTGCGCGTCTGGGGCCCCAGCGGCTCGGAGCCGCGCCTGGGCACGGCGCACTTCGTCGACGCGATCAGAGAGGCCTGCAACTGGGACTCGGAATCGACGCGGTCGATCCACGCCGAGGAGAGCTTCGAGCTCGTCGCGAGCGAGTTCGACTTTTCCGAGACCCAGGTCGTATACGAGGCAGGCGGGGTCACGATCACCTCCTTCCCGGTCGTCCACGCCCTCTCGGGCGCGGTCGGCTACCGGATCGAGTTCGCCGGTCTCACCTTCGTTCATTCGGGTGACACCAGGCCGGCCTGGCCGCTGGTGCGCGCCTGCGAAGGCCGTTCCGTCGACCTGCTGATCCACGAGTGCTTTCCGCCCGCCGAGGTGATCGCCGCCGCGATGAACATGCCGATCGAGCGGGCGACCGTGATCCTGAACCAGGCGCACACCTCGCCCCGGGGGGCCGGCAAGGTGTTCGATCTCGTGAGGCCCCGCATGGCCGGGCTCTGGCACACGCAGTTCGGACCCGCGACGACCCCGCTGATCTTCGAGGACCTGCGCAAGGCCTACGACGGTCCCGTCGTGCAGACGCAGGATCTGACCGTCTTCAACGTCACCGAGCAGGGCGTCGTCGTCAGGCAGGCCGAGGTCGAGCCGCAGCCGCAGCCCGTTCCGGGCGAACCGCGATCAGAGCCCCGGGCAAATCCGCCGGCAGAGCCCGAGTGGTGGGCCGAGGCCCTGATCCCGCTCGATGACGTCCTCGCGGACCAGGTTTGACCGCAGCTCACAGGAAGGAGTAGCTTGGAGGTAGTCCTGCAGGGCCACGCACCCCAGCTAACGGGCCTGACGGCGTCGCGAAGGCGACGCCGCCGCAACGCGAGAAGAGCGAATGACCAGTGGCCTCCTCGCAAAATGAGTGATGTCCCCGACGTGGCTCTCATCGGCTGGCGTCGGAAAGAGGCCCAGATCATGGTCACCATGCAATGCCCGGGTTGCGGGCACAAGAAAGAGACCCCCGCCGGCGGGAGCGGATGGCGCTGTCCCAAGTGCGACCGGGAACTGAGGCGGGAGAAGCCGGTGCCGGCGAAGGCGTAGCTGCCCGGATGGCCTGGGTCCCGCTTTGCCCAGGTTCAAGGTCACTTCGCCGCCGTTGGTGGACAGGGCCGGACCGCCGCCGTCGATGATCTTCAGCAGGGCTTCGTGGGCGGCGCGGTTCGCGCTTGCCCAGAGTTCCTGGACCTTCGGCCGTTCCAGTGCCTTTTCGGCGGCCTGCGGCGCCAGCTGCTGCCAGGGCCCCGGCGGCGGGGGCGGCGAGCGGCGCCAGTTTCGGCGGCAGGGCCTTCTGAAGTTCTTCTTCGATGTCGACGTTGGCGGTCAGCTGATCGGAGAGGTAGATCGCCAGCTGCCCCTGTTTGGTGCTGGTGCCCACCCAGTCGTCGGTGTTGAGCGGCTGGCGGTTGATCCAGACGGAGAAGACGGCGACCGCGCTCACCACCGTGGCGAGGACCAGCAGGGCGGCGACTACACGCGGATGGCCAGGCTCCGGACCTGGGGATGCGTACCCGGGCTCCGCGTCTGATTCTCGGGTGGCATCGGCGCTCCCTTGGCCCGAACCCGCGACCTAGGGAGTTCTCCGGGGTCGCGCCGGTGCCTCGTCCTCGCCGAAGACGACGATCCCGTAGACGATCCAGCAGCAGAGGAAGAAGATGACGAGCGACCACCAGGGGTAGGCGCCGCCGATCGAGAGCAGGGCGCCGATCTGGAAAACGAAAATCAGGACCTGCTGGAAGAAATGTCGGCGGATCAATCGGCTTGGGAGCATCTCTCCCGGGCAGTTTTCGAGCGTGAGATCCTGTTTCAATATTTGACTGAGTTCAGGGCCTAAGCGCCAAGACTTCGGCGTAGCATCGAGGTATGGAGGATCCCGTCGAGATCCAGAGGCGAATCGAAAGGCTCGTCAAGCGGGTGCGGCGGCGAGACGCCTACGGCCAGCTGCTCGCCACCGGTCAGGCGATTCTCCCGGTCGATGAGGTCGAGGACCCGGACGCTTGGCGGGCGGAGATCAAACGCCAAGCCCGGGCAGATCGCATCAAGGTCCGCACCGGGATCACCGGCGAAACGCTTTGGGCACTGACTGCTGGGCCTCTGACCGACGCGCAACGTGATGAGGACACTCGATACTTTCACCTCTACCACCGCCTTGGGTCGGAGGCCGGCGCCCGCGGACATGCCTTCAAGGTCGAGGTCCGCGATGGGGAGGAGGCGGTCTTCAGCTGTGAGCGATGTGGCGCACTCGGCTATGCCGATGCAGCAGCCGGCCCGCTTGTGGGCGGCCGGCTCTTCGAGTCCGATTGCTCCGGTGAGGAGCTACCCGACGCCATCGACGCCGGGTAGCTATTCCGCCGGCCTGATTTCAGGCCCGGGGACCAGTCCCCGTCTCGACCTCGTCGTCGAGGAAGTCGGCGCTGCCGACGCCGTCGTCCAGGAGGTGGATGTAGGTGCGGAGCGTGAACCCCGGGTCCGCGTGACCCAGCCAGACCTGGATCTGTTTGAGGTTCTTGCCGTTGGCGAACAGTAGCGAGGCGCAGGTGTGGCGGAAGTTGTGGAAGCTGACCCACGGCATCCCGACTAGCTTTCGAGCGGGATTTAGAACACGATCGGCGACCTTGCCGCGGATCAGCTCGGTGCCGACGTCAGAGGTGAACACCGGCTCCTGAGGGCCCGAGTAGTGCGCCTCGCGATGCTCGCGAAGCCTTGCGGCCATCCGCGGTGCGAGGGGAATGTCTCGCCGGCCGGCTCCGCTCTTTAGCCGCCGGCGCTTGCCGCGGTAGACCTGCTCGCGGACCTTGACGACCGGCTTGCCCTCGAGCTGCAGGTGCTCCCAGGTCAGCCCGATCACCTCCGAGATCCGCATGCCGGTGTGGACGAGGAACTCGAAGAACAGGTGCCAGTCCTCCGGGATCGCCGAGAGCAGGGTCGCCAGCTCCTCCTTGGTCAGGGCCTTGGCGCGCTCCTCATCGGGAATCTCCTCGACGAGGGGAGCGGGGATGCGGACACCGCGGATCGGGTTCGTGCCGATCAGGCCGTCCTCGAGCGCGGTGGCGAAGAGGGTTGAGAGCGACGCCCTCGTTTTCCTGATCATCGACGTGCTCAACCCGTCGTTGCGCATCGCCATCAACAGCTCGCGAACGTCTTTGGGCTCGATGTCGTTCAGCTTCCAGGTCTTCCAACGCGGCATCGCGTGGTTCTCGATCGTGCGCCTGTACTCGGGCCGGGTGGTCTCCGAGAAGCCCCGTTGGGTGCGGCCGGCGTAGGTCTCGATCCACTGCTCGAAGTACTGGCCGAAGCGAACTCGGTCGATCGGTTTGCTGTCGACCGAGTCCCGCAGCGCCTTCTTCTCACGAGCCTCGTTGAAGGTTCCGCAGGTTTCCTTGTGCTGGCGGCCGCGGTGGCGCCAGGTGATCACGTAGGGGCAGGTGCATCGGTCGCCGCCCTTGCATCGATTCCCGTGAGCGCGGTAGATGCCAGGGGTGGAAGTGCGCGCTAGCTGAGTCATCTCTTCTCTCCTCTCGCCAGTCCTGCTGGCGTGTCGTCCATGACCCCTTCACGGACGAGCTGGACTCGGCGCCACCGCTCGGCAACAGCATGGCGCGATTCGGCAATCAGGGAGCAACAGGGCGACGTCTGCCAGCCGCAAAGGGCCGCAGACAGCCGGAAGCCCGAGTTGCCGAGATCGCCGCTTTTGCCGATCGGACTGCGGAATCGCAAAACGGCCGCAATCGGCCGCAACGGATTCAGGCTTTTCTCAGTCCGGAAACCGGGGTTCGAATCCCCGTAGCGGTACTCCAGCAGCGATCCAAATGCGCCGTCGCCGAGTGGCTTCTTGCGTCAGGCTGGAAAGGATTCAGCACCAGAATCCGAGGCTGGCATCTCCAATCGGCTCGCCGAGCAAGAGGGGAATCGCTGGACCTCCCTCTAGACTTTTGCTCATGGCAACGCGCGACCGGGTGATCCATGTCACTCCCGACGCATACGATCGCCTTGAGCGAGAGGCCGGCCGTCGTGGTGTGCAGCCGGACGAGCTTGCCGACGAGTTGCTCGCAGCCGAGCTTGCTCCCGCTCACTCCGACCTAGAGAGCATCCTCGCGGATCTGGCCGAGGTCCGTAGCAGAGTTCGCGGCCCGGTCGATGCCGTCGCCCTGGTTCGCGAAGGCCGCGAAGAACTTGAGCAGCGCGGCCTTTGACGGTCGTACTCGACTCGAACGTCGCCGTTGCGCTGGCGCTCGATGCCGAGCGTGCGCCAAGCATTGAAAAACAACTTCGCGCTTGGGAAGGGGAGAAAGAGACTCTTCACGCACCGTCACTCTTTCGATTCGAGGTCGCCAATGCCCTGACGCGCAGCATTGCGGCAGACAAGATCGACGCCTCCGACGCGAAAGTCGCATGGCAACGGATTGCCGCAATTGAGATCAGCTTGCACGGCCTGACTGACGGCCCGGCAGTCATCGCCGTTGCCCGTCAGCTCAAACGTGAGAGCGCTTATGACGCCGCCTATGTTGCGTTGGCTCAGGAGTTAGGTGCGGAGCTGTGGACGCTCGATGGTCCGTTGGCTCGAAATGCGGCTAGCGTCGACTTCCCGGTTCATCTACTCGACCCTGACCCACGTAGATGACGGACGACCGTGTCGGGCGCTCTGTCGATCAGTTCATGACAGGTGTTTCGATGCCGAGCTTGGCCAGCGCTTCGGCGCCGTCTTCCTTGTGATCGGCCGCGCCGTTGCGGATCCGCTCAGCGGCGATCGCGGCAGCCTCGTCGTCGGCGCGATGCGCCTCGAAGGTTTCGGCCATCTCGTCGATCCTCGAGTTCATCGTCCGCATCTGCTCTTCGAGCCGATCCAGCTTGTCTTGGACCTGGTCCGATCTCCGGGGAAGCAGGGGCATCTCGACAAGGCTACCTCGCACGTCTGATGTCTCGCCGCGGCAGATCAAAGCGTGTCCCGAAATATGTCCCCGACTCCACCGAACGGGATCGAACTCAACTGAACTATCTGGACGCAGCTGCCCTGCATCGGCCGCAATCGGCCCCACAGAGGCAATTCTCAGTCCGGAAACCGGGGTTCGAATCCCCATAGCGGTATGGAACTGCCGGATACGCGGTCCCGAGGATCGCTCCGGCGTCAGCCATCAGGCCGTCGAGCGCTCCGCGGCCACCGCTCGGTGCAGTAGCTCGCGACGGAGGAGGATCAGCGGTAGCCAGAGCGCCGGCAGGCCGGCGGAGAGCAGCGCTCCGGCGCGCCAGCCGTGGGCCTGCACGAGTGGTCCCGCCAGGGCCGCGCCGGCGCTGGCGCCGACGGTCAGCGACAGCGCCAGCCAGGTGAAGGCTTCGGTGCCGGTGCCGGGGGGCATCGCAGCCTGGGCGATCTGGTTGCGGAGGTTGCTGGCGGGCGCGATGTAGCTGCCGGCGATCGGGGCGAGGAGGAACATCGCCAGGTTGGAGTCGGCGAGGAGGAGAGGGAGGCAGGCCAGCGGCTGGTAGATCGCCAGCGCGATCGAGCCCTGGACCGGGGTGCGGAAGCGGTGGGCCTGGGCGCCGTAGACGAGGGCGCCGATCGCGGAGCCGATCGCGGTGGCGGCGATGAAGGGGCCGCCGAGGGCGGAGTTGCCGTGGTCGGAGCCGAAGGCGGGATAGATGACGTCGAAGACGCCGAAGCTGATCCCGATCGGGACGCCGGTGAGGACGAGGAGGCGGATCGCCGGCGAAGCGAGCGCGCCGGCCCGGGTGCGGTGCTCGTCCGCGGCGCGCTCGACCGCGCCGACGGCCGGGACGGCGGCGAACCAGAGGGCGCCGAGGAAGCCGAGGCCGGCGGCGGCGAAAAGGGGGGAGGCGGGGCCGATCGCGGCGGCCATCACCCCGGTCAGCAGCGGACCGGCGACGAAGAAGACCTCGATCAGCAGCGAGTCGATCACGTAACCGCCGACGAGGTCGTCGGCGCCGACAAGCCGCGGCCAGAGCTGGCGCAGGTGGCCGCCGATCGGCGGCGTCGCGCCGCCGGCGACGCCGGAGACGGCGACCAGGGCCGCGGTCCCGGCACCGGCTTCGGTGAGGACGACGACGAGGACGAGCGCCAGCGCCGTCACCAGCGCGGCGGGGATGATCACCGGCCGCGGCCCGCGCCGGTCGACCAGCCGCCCGAGCAGCGGCGAGGTGGCGCCGAGGCCGATCGTGAAGGCGCCGGCGGCGAGACCGGCGACGCCGAAGGACCCGGTGCGGTCGTGGAGGAAGATCACCAGCGCCACCGACCCCATCCCGACCGGCAGCCGCGCCAGCACCGAGGCGGCGCAGAGGGCGAGCACGTGGGGCTGGGCGAGAATGCGGCGGTAGGCCATAGCAGCGGAGGTTAGGCTGAGCGGCCATGGGCCTGCTCGATCCCGCGCCGCCGCCGTTCGAGGTCTCCGAGTGGCGGCGCCTGCCCCACCTGGAGCGGATCAAGCCGCTGGCCCAGGACTGGGCGCTGAACGGGTTCGGGACCCCGGTCGCGGTCTACTTCCTCTACGTCTTCAAGATCCTCGCCTACGCCGGGCTCGGGGCGCTGCTGATCTTCGCCACCAGCGGCTGGCCCGCCTGGTATGAGCCGATCGTCTTCCAGAAGGCGGTTGTCTGGACGATGCTCTGGGAGGTGCTCGGGCTCGGCGCCGGCTCGCTGCCGCTGACCCTGCGCTTCAGCCCGATGGTCGGCGGCTTCCTCTACTGGCTGCGGCCGGGGACGATGCGGCTGCCGCCCTGGCCGACCCAGGTCCCGGGGACCCGCGGGACGACGCGGACCTGGCTCGACGTCGGCCTCTACGCCGGGCTGTTGGCCTCGGCCCTCTACCTGCTGCTCTCCTCAGGCGACGTCCTCGAGCCGGCCGCGGTCGGCGTCCTGCTCGCCTTTCTCGCCGCCCTCGGCCTCCGCGACAAGGTCCCGTTCCTGGCGGCGCGGGCGGAGATCTACGGCACCCTGGCGATCATCTTCCTCTTCCCGCCGACCAACATGGTCGTCGCGGCCCAGCTCGTCTTCTTCTGCATCTGGTGGGGAGCGGCGTCCTCGAAGCTGAACCGCCACTTCCCCTTCGTGGTCACGGTGATGATCAGCAACACGCCTTGGAACCGGTCGCGGGCGTTCAAGCGCCGCCTCTACCGGGACCACCCGGAGGACCTGCGGCCCTCGCGGCTGGGCGAGCTCGACGCCCACATCGGCACGCTGACCGAGTTCACCCTGCCGCTGATCCTGCTGCTGACCCAGGGTGGCCTGCTCGGGACCCTCGCCCTCGCCGGCATGGTCCTCTTCCACGTCCACATCTTCTCGACCTTCCCGCTGGCGGTCCCCCTGGAGTGGAACGTGTTCATGATCTTCGGCCTCTTCTTCCTCTTCGGCCACTACGCCGACACGCCCTGGTCCTCGATCGACGACCCGCTGCTGCTGGTCATCCTGGGGCTGATCTGCGTCGGCCTGCCGGTGCTGGGGAACTTCCGGCCCGACCTCGTCTCCTTCCTCCCCTCGATGCGCTACTACGCCGGCAACTGGGCGACCAGCCAGTGGCTCTTCCGCCGCGGCGGCGACGGGAACGAGGGGGCGGAGGAGAAGCTCGATCGCGCGATCGTCAAGGCGGCGCCGATCGTCACCAGGCAGCTGGAGAAGTTCTACGACGACGAGATGATCGACGTGCTCGTCTACAAAGGCCTCGCCTTCCGCTCGATGCACTCGCACGGGCGGGCGCTGAACGCGCTCTCGATGCGGGCGGTCGACGACGTCGAGGACTACGACGTCCGCGAGGGCGAGCTGGTCGCCGGCGTCGTCCTCGGCTACAACTTCGGCGACGGCCACTTCCACGACCATCGCCTGCTGGCGGCGGTCCAGGAGCGCTGCCGCTTCGGACCCGGGGAGCTGCGGGTGGTGACGCTGGAGTCCCAGCCGGCGCACGTGCAGCGCCAGCGCTACCGGATCTGGGACGCCGCCGAGGGTCTCGTCGAGGAGGGCTGGGTCGACGTCCGCGACATGGTCGTCCGCCAGCCCTGGCTCCTCGGCGACGAGCCCTTCCCGGTCCACCATGAGTAGCGCGATCGTCGTCGGCTCCGGGCCGAACGGGCTCGCCTGCGCGGCGACGCTGGCGAGCCGCGGCGTCGAGGTGACCGTGATCGAGGCGGCGGCGACGATCGGCGGCGGCACCCGCAGCTCGGAACTGACGGAGCCGGGGCTGCTGCACGACGAGTGCAGCGCCACCCACCCGATGGTCGTCTCCTCGCCGGCTTCCGTCGCCGCCGGGCTCGAACTCGAGCGCCACGGGCTCGAGTGGGCCTGGCCGGAGGTCGACCTCGCCCACCCGCTCGACGACGGCGGCGGCGCCGCGATGCTCCGCTCGATCGACGCGACCGCCGCGGGCCTGGGGAAGGCCGGGGGCCGCTGGAAGCGCCTCTTCGGCGCGCCCTCGCGTAGCTACGAGTCGCTGACCGCTGACATCTACCACCCGCTGATCCACGTCCCCCGCCACCCGCTGCGGCTGCTGCGCTTCGGCCTGCCCTCGGCCCTGCCGGCGACCGCGCTCGCCCGCTACCTGGGCACGCCGGAGGCGGCCGCCCTCTTCGGCGGCACCGCCGCCCATGCCTATGCGCCGCTCGACCGGCCGCTCAGCTCGGCGGTTGGGATGGCCCTCACCTGCGCCGGGCACGCCTGCGGCTGGCCGGTCGCGAAGGGTGGCTCGGTCGCGATCGCCAACGCCTGGGCCGCGGTCATCCGCGAGCACGGCGGCCGGATCGAGACCGGTCGCCGCGTCCACTCTCTCGCCGAGCTCCCGGCCGCCGACGCCGTCGTCCTCGACCTCGCCCCCCGCGGGGTGCTGGAGCTCGCCGGCGATCGGCTGCCAGCCCGTGTCGCCCGCGCCTATCGCCGCTACAAGCACGGCCCCGGCGCCTTCAAGCTCGACCTCGCCATCGAGGGCGGCGTTCCCTGGACCCAGGAGGCGGCCCGCCGCGCCGGCACCGTCCACGCGATCGGCTCCTTCGAGGAGCTCGTCCGCACCGAGGCGGAGGTCAACCGCGGCCGGATGCCGGAGCGCCCCTTCGTCCTCGTCGGCCAGCAGTACCTGGCCGATCCCGGCCGCTCGCGCGGTGACCTGCACCCGCTCTGGCTCTACGCCCACGTCCCTAACGGCTACACGGGCGACGCCACCGAGGCGATCCTCGACCAGGTCGAGCGCTTCGCCCCCGGCTTTCGCGAGCGCATCGTCGCCCGCGCCACCCGCACCCCCGCCGAGTTCGAGGCCTCAAACCCCAACTTCGTCCGCGGCGACATCCTCTGCGGCGCCAACACCCCGCTGCAGACCCTGCTCCGCCCCCGCCTCGCCCCGGTCCCCTACTGGACCGGCGCCCCCGGCCTCTTCGTCTGTTCGGCCGCCACCCCGCCCGGACCCGGCGCGCACGGCATCTGCGGCTTCAACGCCGCCGAAGCGGTTCTGCGGACGCTCTAGTCCCCGGCCTCGACCGGGCGCGGGGGCGGCACCGGGCCGGTCGCGTAGGGACGGGCTTCGAGGCGGCGCAGGCTGGGGACGAGAAGGACCGAGGCCTGGCAGAGGATGACCGTGACGCCGCCCAGCCAGAGGGTGGTGGAGGTGCCGATCGCCGCCGCCACCGGGCCGACCAGCGCCAGCCCCGCCGGCTCCAGCGCCAGCGAGCCGAACCAGTCGTAGGCGAGCACCCGCGAGAGCGCATCGGCCGGGATGTGCTGGGCGGCGATCGTGTCGTAGAGGACCTCGCCGAGGCCGACCACGCTTCCCGAGAGCAGGGCGCCGGCGGCGATCAGCCCGGTCTGGGCCGGGATGGCCAGCAGCAGCGTCGGTACGCCGATCAGGACGATCAGGCTCTCGCTGACCAGCAGCGGGTAGCGGGGCCGCACCGAGAGCGCAACCACGCCGCCGACCAGGCCGCCGAGCCCGAACATCGAGGCGATCAGCGCCCAGGCGCTCGATCCGCCCAGCGATTCGCTCGCCACCGTCGGCCCCAGCACCTGCCAGATCGGGAAGAAGATCCCGTTGCTGATCGCCGCCGAGGCGATCACCGCCACCATCCACTTGCGGCTGAAGAACTCTCGCCAGCCGCGCCGCAGCTCCAGGAGGAAGGTCTGCTGTTCCCCGGCCGCCTGCGGCTGCGCCGCCCGCACCCCGAGCAGGCAGGCGGCGCTGACAGCGAAGGTGGCGGCGTTGACGGCGAGGGCGGTGCCCGGCGAGCCCAGGGCCAGCAGCAGGCCGGCCAGCGCCGGTCCCGCCACCTTGCCGCCATGGCGGGAGATGTTGAGCAGGGCGTTCGCCTCCTGCAGCCGGGGGCCGGGGACGACCTGGGGGACGATCGCGGTCGAGGCCGGGTTGAAGAAGGCGGTGGCGGCGCCGTCGATCGCGTAGAGGATCGCCAGCTGCCAGATCTCCGCGGTCCCGGTCAGCAGCAGTGCCGCGACCGTTCCGGTCGAGAGCGCGCGGGTGACGTCGGCTCCGAGCATCGAGACCCTGGGGGAGACGCGGTCGCCGACGACCCCGCCGACGAGCAGCAGCCCGATCAGGACGATGCTGTGGGCGGCGAGGACGATGCCGAGGTCGCCGGCGGAGCCGGTCAGCCCAAGGACGGCGAAGGCGATCGCGATCGGCGCCATCCCGTCGCCGACCAGCGAGGTCGTGCGGCCGAGGAAGAGCCGCCGATAATTCGGTTCTCCCAGAACGTGCAGTCGCTGCCAAGTTGACACCCGAGCCAGGATAGGAGGGGTTAAAGATGCTCGCGGCAGGGGTAGCTCGGCCTCACCGGGCGCAATGGGAACTTCATCCAAAACCGAGGGCGAGACCGCCCGCCGCGAGCACGAGTTCGGCTCCTCGCCGCCGCTGACGATCGGGGTCGAGGAGGAGCTGCTGCTGGTCGAGGAGGGCTGCGGCCTCGTCGCCGAGGGCGAGGGGGTGCTGAAGCGGATCGGCGAGCAGCACCGCAAGTCGGTCTCGACCGAGATCTTCGCCACCCAGATCGAGCTGAAGACCGGGATCTGCTTCGACGCCGCCCAGGCGGCGAAGGAGCTGGCCGAGGTGCGGCGGGCGGTCACGGCCACCGGCGCCCGACTGATGGGCTCCGGCCTCTACCCGGCCGAGAGCGGCGACCCGGAGCTGGTCGAAAAAGCCCGCTACGAGAGCGTCAAGAAGGACCTCGCGAGCCTGCTGGCGACGCCGCCCTGCGGGCTCCACGTCCACGTCGGCGTCCCCGACCCCGAAACCGCGGTCGCCGTTGCCAACGCGATGCGCCACCACCTGCCGCTGCTGGCGGCGCTGACCGCCAACTCGCCCTTCCGCGACGGCGCCGACTCCGGCCTCGCCAGCGCCCGCGCCGCCGCCGTCCGCAGCTACCCGCGCTTCGAGCTGCCCCGGGCCTTCCGCGACTACGAGGACTTCCTCCGCGTCGCCGACCAGCTGATCGCCGCCGCCGGCGTCTCCGACTACACCTACATCTGGTGGGACGTCCGCCCTCACCCCAAGCTCGGCACGGTCGAGGTGCGGGGGATGGACGTGCAGGCGCGGCCGCAGGAAAACGCCGCGATCGCGGCCCTGATCCAGGCCTTGGCGGCGAAGGAGGTCGACCGCCCCAGCGCTCCCGGCCTCGCCCGCGAGGCGATCGAGGAGTCCTACTTCCAGGCCGAGCGCTACGGCCTCGAGGCGCGGCTGATGGTCGACGAGAGCACGGCCGCCCCCGCCCCCGAGGTCGCCCGCGGCACCCTCGCCGAGGCCCGCCCCTACGCCAAGGACCTCGGCGGCGAGGACGCCCTCGAGGAGATCGATCGCATCCTCGCCGACGGCAACGGCGCCGACCGCCAGCGCCGCGTCCACGGCGAGCAGGGGATGGAGGCGCTGCTCGCCGACCTGGCCGAGCGGACCCGGATCTAGCTACTGCGGCGCCGGGATCTTCAGGCGTTTGCGGGCCGCGACGACGGCGGCGACGGAGGAGCGGCAGGCTTTGGCGATCTCGCCGTTCCCGTGGCCGGGGCGGCGGCGGACCTCGAACTCGACGAGGGCGGCGCGGCGGAGCTTGGCGCGGTCTTCGAGGCCGCTGTTCTCGGGGGCGGCGTCGAGGGCGGCCTGAGCGGCGCGCTCACGCCGGCAGAGCAGGCAGAAGGTGCCCTCGCCCGAGGACGTCCAGCTGGCGGGCAGCTCGACCTTCTCGCCGCCGAGGCGGCTGACGGTCACCCCGCACTGATCGCAGGTCCATTTTTTCGCGGTTGCAGTGGTGCTCATAGCTAGCCGGCCCGGCGCATGAAGGAGGCGCCGAACTCGTCTCCCTACGGTAGCAGGGTCGTACTTTTGCCCTGCTAGGAAGCACGTTTCCCCCGCCTCCTACACTTGTTGCATGTCCGCGGAAGGCGCTCCCGAGCCCACCTACACGCTCTACCGCCGCGGCCTCGAGCTGCTCGAGGACGGCGACTTCGAGCACGCCACCGCGCCGCTGGCCGAGGCCGCCCGGCGGGCACCCGAGAAGACCTCGGTCCGCGAGGCCCTCGGCCGTGCCTACTTCCGCTCCGGGCGCTTCGCCCCGGCCGCGGCCGAGTTCGAGGCGGTGGTCGAGTCCCACCCGGTCAACGACTTCGCCCACTTCTGCCTCGGCCGCGCCCTCAGCAAGACCGGCGAGAAGCGCCGCGCCCGTCACCACCTCGCCCTCGCCTGCAACCTGCGGCCGGAGCGGCGCGACTACCGCTACTACCGGCGCCTGCTCGACAGCTAGAGCCCTGCGACCAGCTTGCCGACGGTTTCGCGGGAGAAGTAGGGGCCGTAGGTCGTCCCCAGCACGCCGAGGACTCCGTAGGAGGTGAGGCCGGCGATCGCCGCTCCACCTTCGATCAGCCAGCCGCCGCCGCTGGCGCCGGGGACCCACTGGCAGGCGACGCCGAGGGTCGGCGGGCCGGCGAGGACGAGAGTGGAGCGGTCGTCGCGGGAGTAGCCCGCGGTGCAGGTCTGCATCCACCGGTACTTGTGCGGGTAGCCGAAGGTCGTGTATTCCTGCCGGCGAGGCTGGTCGAGGGCGACTGCGACCCCGCCGCCGACCGCGTCGGCGAGCGCTTCGCCCCGCTCGTTCGGGTAGGCGAGGAAGGCGCCGAGGTCGAAGTCGCGGTTCCCGTGCCTGGTCCACTGCGGCGGCGCGAAGACCTTGCCGCGGCGGGCGGGGAAGGCGCCGAAGGGCTGCTTGCCGCCGCTGTAGGCGGGGACGAAGAGGAGGTCGCGGTACCAGCGACGGCCGCCGAAGAAGCCGCCTTCGTTGACGCAGTGGCCGGCGGTCAGGACCAGGCGACGGGTGGGGCTGTCGATCGCGGTCGCCGAGCAGTAGCCGTGCAGGGCGCCGACCCGGAGGAAGAGGCGGCCGTTGGCGGAGTAGGGCGGCACGGCCGGGGTGGGGACCCCGGCGAAGCTGGCGCCGGCCAGCGAGGCGGCGCGACCGAGGTGGAGCCGCTGCCGCCCCTCGGCGCCGACCACGAGGTCGAGCGGCCGGGCGCTCTCCATCCGCTGCGGGGTCCAGTAGCGGCGGACGCGGTCGGCGCGGGAGGCCTCCGAGCCTTCGGCCGCTTCGGCGAGCAGCAGCAGCACCAGCGCCAGGGCGAGGGCGGCGCAGAGCAGGCCGGGCCTGGACATGGGGGCTGCCGGGGTGCGGGAACATCGCGCCCGAGCATAGAAGAGGCCTGGCTCTCACCCGACCAGCGGCAGGACGCAGCGGAATTTCTTGGTCGCCGTGGAGCCGGCCGACTTCACTTCACCGCTTGCGGTGACGGTCGCCACGCCGTATAGGTTTTCTCCGCTCATCACCGGGATGTCGCTCGACCACTCGTCCCCGCTCGCCAGCGTCACCCCCGGCTGCTGGGAGAACGCCGCCAGCGCCAGCGCCTCGGGCAGCTCGCCGCTCTGGGCGGCGCAGGCCGCGGCCGCCGCCGGCGCGTTCAGCGCGGTCTCGCTCGCCCCCGTCTGCCAGCAGGCGCCGGCGAAGGCGCGGGTGCCGCTCCGGCAGCCGGCTTCGTAGCCGTTGACGGTCCGCGCGTTCTCGGCGTTGGCGGCGTTCAGCGCCGTTTCCGCGTCGCGCGCCGACTCCGCCGTGTCGGCGTGGATCGCCGAGGGGACCTGGCCGAGGGTGGAGGCGTCGATCTGGATCCCGGTGATCGAGCCCGGCGCCAGCGCCGACCCCTTCAGCGCCCCGGGCTTCAGCCGGTTGCCCGGCACCGACCCGACCGCGAGCCGGTTGCCCGGCAGCGACTTGACCTTGATCGTCCGCCCGTTGATCTTCCCGGCCGCGTAGACGGTCCCGCCCAGGGCGGCCACCGAGGCCACTCCCACGATCGCCAGCACCGGCACCCGCCGCAATCCCCTGCCCATCCGAACTCCCCTTTCAGACGTCGATAGATCAGCCCGCTCCGATTACGGAGCGGCGTCAAAGTGGCGGGACCCTAGAGGCGGGATCCAGCCCCTGGACGGATGTCGCCGCGGCGGCTCGTCAAACGTCCGAGCGAGCCCGGCGCGAAGAGGGGGAACGAAACGAGGCCATCCCCACCGTCGTCAGGATCAGCTCGTCGGGATCCTCGGTGCGCTCCAGGGACTCTGCCTCGAGCTCGGGCAGCCAGCAGAGAACCTCATCGAGATCCTGGGAGATGCTCGTCCAGGCTTCGCGATCGATGACGATGGCCCTCCAGGAGAGGTGGCGATCGAGGTCGGCGTCAAAGGTGCCGGCGACGATCGCCTCGGAGACCCGGTCGAAGTAGGTGTTGAGGAACCACGGGGACATCTCCTCGCGGAGGATCTGGGGGAGTCCCTTCCAGGTGGGTAGGTCGAAGTACGGCTGGTGGGTGCTCTTGTAGATCCGTTCGACGCCGCCGCCGCGGCGGCCGCCCTTGCGCTCTTCGAGCACCTCCAGGTACCCCCACTTGGCCAGCTCGCGAAAGCAGCGGGAGACGTGGGTCATCGAGCCGCCGAACTCCTCGACGAACTGGGAGGGGCTCTGTGGGCGCAGGCTCACCTCCATCAGGATCCGGCAGCGCCAGGGGTTGGAGAGAGCCTTGGCGAGCTTCGGGCCGAGGACGTCGTGCGAGCCCAGCCGGGGGACGGCGGGACCGGGCCTGGCCTTGTTGCTCGTCCTCGGTCGCGGCGAGCCAGGCGAGCGGAAAGCCGCCAGGCCCACCGTCGCCGGAATCGCTTCTTCACGTGTCTCCGCCAACCGCTCGCCGGCGGCGAGCTCGTGCTGGGACAGGGACTCGAGGATCAGGTCGAGACGCTTGCCCAGCACCCGCCAGGCCGATCGATCGACGGCGATGGTGTCGCAGGAGAGGTGGCGGTCGACCTCCTGATCGAAGGTGCCCGCCTCAAGCGCTTTGGCGATCCGCTGCTGATAGGAGGCCAGGACCGAGCGGGAAACCTCGTCCCGCTGGGAGTGGGAGACGCTTTCCCAGCTGTAGGCATCGAAGTGAGCGCGGCGGATCGCCCGGTAGATGTGCTCGATGGCCGCCCCACGGCGCCGCCCGGGCCGCTTTTCGGCCACTTCGAGATAGCCCCACTCGGCGAGCTGGCGAAAGCAGCGGGCGACGTGGGTCAGCTCGCCGCCGTGCTCCTCGACGAATCTCGAGGGGCTGAGGGGCCGAGCCGTGACCTCGATGAGGATCCGGACCCGCCAGGGGTCGGCCAGGGCCCGAGCCGTCCTGGCAGTGATCCCGAATGCTGCTGGTTCCTTCTCTTTGACCGCCCGCGCCATCCGAACTCCCTCAATAGACGCTGAGTACAACCACGAAGACTAAATCTTTTGCTTCAAGAAATCTTCTTCTCCCAAAGTGGTTCTTCGAATTTCGGATTAGTGACCGATTTTGTCAGCGATGGAGGATTCTGACGTTCATAAACGTCGGATCTTGGGAAGGGGGGTGAACAGGATGAAGTTCGACGCAGCGGAGACGGTGCTGCCCAAAGCCGCAACCACCAAGGGCAACTAGTTGCCTCGCGGCCCCTCTTCAAGGTTGATCGCCCGGAGAGGGGCCGCGAATCGGGAATCGGATTCGAAGGAGGAGACGATGCAGAAGCAATGGACGGCAGGGGATTCGGCGAAGCAGACATACGACGCCTACGCGCCTGTCTACGACGAGTTCAACCGCGGCTACATGTACCGCCGGTGGACGGCGAGACTACTTTCGCGGGCCGAAGAGGCGGGCATCGGGGGCAACCGCTTGCTCGACGTCGCCTGCGGCACCGGCCTCAGCTTCATCAGCCTGCTCGAGGCGGGCTGGGAGGTGACCGGATGTGACATCTCGCCGGAGATGCTGGAGCGGGCGCGGGAGCGGGCCGAGGGCCGGGCCGAGCTGGTCGAGGCGGACATGCGCGAGCTTCCGCAGCTGGGCGAGTTCGACCTGATCTGGGCGGTCAGCGACCCCTTCAACTACCTGCTCGAGGTCGAGGAACTGGAGGCGACGCTGCGGGGAATGGCCCGCAACCTGGACTCGACGGGGATCGCCCTCTTCGACCTCAACACGCTGGTCACCTACCGGACCTGGTTCAGCGAAGAGATCGTTGTCGAGGACGAGGGCAGGCGCCTGGTCTGGCAAGGGCAGCTTTCGCCGGAGGAGGTCGCGCCCGGCACCGTCGCCGAAGCGCACTTCGACGTTCCCGGCCAGCCTGGGCGAGCCCATGTCCACCGCCAGCGCCACTTCAGCGAGGAGCAGGTGCGCGGCGCGATCGACCGGGCCGGCATGGACTGCGTCGCGCTGTACGGCGAGTTCGACGGCGAGCTGACGCTTGGGCTGGACGAAAACCACCACACGAAGGCGGTGTACCTCTGCCGCACTAGATAACCCTCAGCCCGCGTCGCCCGATTACTGCCGGGTTTTGCCTTCGTAAGAGGCAGAGCCCGCTTTTACCCTTCCGCAACGATCTCTTATTGATCGTGATGTTTTTCTGGTAACCACCGGAGGAGGGAGAAATGGGCGACGCGGGGGTCTTGGCCGAAGACGGGCGCCTTGCCGCCGACCTGGTGGCGACGCTGGAGCCCCAACTCCAGGACGCCCTCAACCACCCGACACGCCGCGACATCCTCCGGGTCCTGCAGGTGGCGGGGCAGCCGCGCAGCATCACAGACATCGTCGGCGCTCTGCCTCAGCTGAGCCGCGGCGAAATCAGCTACCACGCCCAGGTCCTCGAGGATTCCGGCTGCGTCGAGGTCGACGGCAGCCGCCGCTGTCCCGGCGGCGAGGAGCGACTGCTGCGCTCCGCCGTCGCCGACAGCGGTCAGGCCTTGCTCGTGCTGGGCGCCACCGAGCGCTCGGATCGCGAGCACCGGCGCCGGGTGGCGACCGAGCCCCCCTCCAGTCAGCTGACGATGTTCCGGGTCCCCCGCCCGGCCCGCACCGTCCGCTTGCTCGGTCGCCGCCGGCGCGAATCGCACTAGCCCGGCCGCGGGGCCGTCGAAGCCCCGCGTCGCCTCCTCGGCGACGAATAGCGTGCGGGCAGATGCCCGACCTCCTCGTCCTCTTCCTCGCCGCCTGCGGCACCGCGCTGGCGACCGGCCTCGGCGCGATCCCGGTCTGGTTCCTCGGCACCCGCGCGGCGGCGCTGACGCCGTTCCTGCTCGGGCTGGCGGCCGGGGTGATGGGGGTGGCCTCGATCGCCGGACTGTTGATCCCGGCTGCGGAAGAAGGCTCCGTCCTGGATCTTGTCGCCGGGCTGGCGCTGGGGGGCGTGCTGCTGGGGGTGGCGCGGAGCCGGCTCGACCACGAGTCCGTCTTCATGGGACGGAGCGGCCCGGAGGCGCGGACCTCGGCGCTCGTCTTCGCCGTCCTCTTCGTCCACAGCCTGCCCGAGGGCCTCGCGGTCGGCACCGCGTACGCCTCCGACCGGGCGGGGCTGGGGCTGTTCGTGATCCTCGCGATCGCGATCCAGAACGTCCCCGAGGGGACGAGCGTGGCGATCCCGATGGAGGCCACCGGCTACGGCCGGGCGCGCCAGTTCTGGGCGGCGGTCGGGACCAGCGCCCCGCAGCCGGTGGGTGCGGTGATCGCCTATCTCGCGGTGGAAGAGGTCAACGCGCTCCTGCCCTTCTCCTTCGCCTTCGCGGCGGGGGCGATGCTGAGCCTGATCGCGATCGAGCTGCTGCCGCAGGCCTTCGAGGGGCGGCGCCGGCTCTCCCCGACGCTGGGGATCGCGATCGGAGCCGCGGTGATGATGGTGCTCGACCTCTTGCTCGCCGTCTGAGCGAGCCGCCTCCCGCTCAGAGCAGGGCGAGGGCGCCGAGCGCGACCACCGAGGCGGCGACCAGGGCCAGGGCCAGCGCCGTCGTCACCCGGTCGAAGCGGCCGAGCGCGTTCTCGCCCATCAGCTCCCGGTCCTTGGCGAGCGAGCGGATGAACGGCAGCAGGACCAGCAGCAGGACCGCGTTCAGCGCCTGGGTGAGGAAGAGCAGCTCGATCAGCGGCGCCCCCGGGATGAGGACGATCGCCGCCGCCAGCGCGGTGACGGCGCCGAAGCTGAGGTAGAAGGTGCGCTCCTCGCGGAAGCCGCGGTCGAGATCGGCGCGGCGGCCGAGCGTCTCGGAGATCGAGTAGGCGGTGGAGAGGGGGACGATCGCCGCCGCCAGCAGGGCGGCACCGAGGAAGCCGAGCCCGAAGAGGGTCGCGGCTGCGTCGCCGGCGACCGGCTCCAGCGCCCGCGCCGCGTCGCTGGCGTCATTCACGTCGATGCCCTGCGCGTGCAGGGTGGCGGCGCAGGCGACGACGACGAAGAGGCCGATGACGCCGGTGAGCACGGCGCCGACGATCACGTCGACCCGCTCGTAGCGCAGGTCCACGACCCCGAGGCGCTTGTCCACCGCGTAGGACTGGATGAAGGCGAGCCCCCACGGCGCCAGCGTCGTCCCCAGGGTGGCGACGGCGACCAGCAGCGCTTCGCGCTCGAGCGGGATGCTCGGGACGACGAGCCCGTGCGCGGCCGCGCCCCAGTCGGGGTCGGCGAGGACGCCGGCGACGACGTAGGCGGCGAAGACCGAGCCGAGGGCCAGCAGCAGGTGCTCGACCCGGTGGAAGTTCTCGCGCAGGACGAGGATCGAGACCCCGATCGCCGCCAGCGGCACGCTGACGTAGCGGCTGGTCCCGGTCAGCAGATCGCTCGCCGCCGCCACCCCGGCGAACTCGGCGCACATCGTGCCGGTGTTGGCGACGACCAGGGCGCCCGCCACGAGCAGCGCCGGCCGGCGGCCGAAGCGCTCCCGGACCAGCGTCAGCAGGCCTTTTCCGGTGACGACGCCGAGACGCACCCCGACCTCGTGGAAGACGATCAGCGCCGCGGTCGAGAGGGCCAGCACCCAGAGCAGCTCGTAGCCGTAGCGGGCGCCGAGGATCGAGTAGGTGGTGATCCCGGCCGGGTCGTCGTCGGAGAGGCCGGCGAGGACGCCGGGACCGACCACCGCCAGCAGCGCCGCCAGGCCGCCGGTCCGCAGCAGCCGCCCGCGGTGGCGGGCGACCCGCCAGTGGGTGTGGCGACCGGGCGTGCGGTGCGGGAGCGGCACTGGGCATACCCTGACGCCGCGGCGGGATAGACTCGCCGCGTACATATCGGTCGGTGGTCAAGGGAAGTCCGGTGCAAGTCCGGCGTGGTCCCGCCACTGTGACCGGGTGGAGGAGTTCGCAGGCGCAACCGCGTCAGCCACTGGGGTCGACACCTCGTCCCCGGGAAGGCGCGTCCTCCCTGATCCCGGAAGCCAGGAGACCTGTCCCCGGCCCAGCCAAATCAACCCTCGAGGAAAGGGTGGCGTAAATGCCAAGAATCACCCCGTTCCGGCTGGTGGCCGTCTGCGCGCTGGCTCTGTCCATCACCTTCGCCTTCGCCGCGGGCGCCGCGGCCAAGGGCCTGCGGGCCGACCTCCGCGTCGTCGGCAGCGGCGGCAAGGTGCTCGCCGAAAAGACCGTTGCGAGCGCAGACGTCTCGGTCAAGACCAGCCCCAGGGCGACCTGCTTCGGGCAGGGAACCGGTGGCAGCGGCGATGCCGTGCAGCTGCAGGGCAACACGGCGATGGGGCTGCTCGCCAGCGGCGCGAAGACGACCGCGGCGCTGCGGCCGCTCTCGATCAGCGACCACTTCGACTTCGGCCTCGCGCTTTGCGGGATCGGGTCGAGCGTCGCCAAGGGCAGTTCCTCCTGGTATCTGAAGATCAACCACAAGTCGCTGCAGATCGGCGGCGAGGTGGCGAAGATCAAGGCCGGGGACGAAGTCCTGTGGGCGCTCTCGAAGACCGAAGCTCCGAGCTTCGAGTATCCGGACGAGCTGGCGCTGAGCGCGCCGGACTCGGCGATGGCCGGGAAGTCGTTCACGGTCCGGGTCTGGGCCTACGACGAAAAAGGCCGCAAGCGCCCGCAGCCCGGGGCGAAGGTGACCGGGGCGGCGCAGCCGACCGGCGCCGACGGCCGCACCACGGTGACGCTGGGCAAGCCGGCGAAGCTGATCGCCCGCGCGACGGGGGAGATCCCCTCGGCCCGCGAGTCGGTCTGCATCGGGGGCAAGTGCCCTAAGTGAGCACTTGCCGCGGCACGGCGGTCGTGAGCGCGCTGCTCTGCGCGGCGTTCGCGACCGCCGGCTGCGGCCTCGGCCCCGGCGCCGGCGTCGGCGACGTGCAGCTGACGGTGACGCGCGAATACGGCGCCGTGCCGGTGCTGGAGACGAGCGTGGCGGCGAACGAATCCGACACGGTGATGCGGGTCCTGGAAGGCGAGGCCGAGGTGGAGACGCGCTACGGCGGCGGCTTCGTCCACGCGATCGACGGCGTCGCCGAGGGACAGCACGGCGGCGACCCCTACGACTGGTTCTTCTATGTCGATGGCGTCGAGGCCCCGATCGGCGCCGCCGAGACCGACGTCGCGGGCGGCGAGCGGATCTGGTGGGACTACCGCGACTGGGCCGCCACGAACCACGTGCCGGCGGTCGTCGGCTCCTGGCCGGCCCCCTTCAGCGACGGCATCGAGGGGGAGCGGCACCCGGTGGTGGTGGAGTGCGAGGGCGGGGGCGCGGCCTGCGAAGAGACCCGCAAAGCGCTCGGGCGCGAAGGCGTGAAGGTTGCCTCCGGCGAGCCCGAGAAGGCGCTCCGGATCCTGGTCGGCCCTTGGGCGCGGGTGCGGGAAGACCCGGCAGCCCGGACGATCGAGTCGGGCCCGGCCGAAAGCGGCGTCTTCGCCGACTTCGACTCCGATCAACTCGTGGCCCTCGACGAAGCAGGGGCGGCGGACAAGAACCTCGGGCCCGAAACCGGCCTCGTCGCCGCGACCAGCCGCTACGGCGGCTTGCCGGTCTGGGTCGTAACCGGTGCAACGGCGGCGGCTGTTCGGGTGGCCGCCGAATCCCTCGATGCGGAGCACCTGCGGGACCATTACGCGGTGGCGATCGAGGGCGGGAAGACGATGCCGTTACCGCTGGGGAAGCCATGAAGTCACCCTTCGCCTACCAGCCCCGCCCGCGACCACTGCAGCTCGCCTCGCCGGGCGCCTCCGTCGCCTACCTCGGCGCGATCGTCGCCGTCGCCTTCCTCTATTCGAACCCGCTGGTCCTGATCGCGGCTGGAATCGCGGCCACCTCGGCCGGCCTGATAGCCGGCGCCCGCCGCGCGGTTCGCCTCGCTTTGAAGATGGGCGCCTCCCTCGGCCTGTTGATCGTCGTCGTCAACGCCCTCGTCGTCGATCGCGGCGAGACGGTGCTGGCGCGGCTCGGCGAGTGGCCGCTGTTCGGCCGGGTCGACGTCACCCTGGAGGCGATCGTCGCCGGGCTCTCGATGGGCCTGCGGGCGGCGGTCGTGCTGGTCCTCGGCGCCGTCTACTCGGCCTGCGTCGATCCCGACCGGGTGCTGCGGGCCCTGCGGCCGCTCGCCGGCCGCTCGGCCCTGACCGCCAGCCTCGTCTCGCGCCTCGTCCCGGTCGCCGCCGCCGACGCCGCGCGCCTCCGCGACGCCGCGCGCCTCCGCGGCCCGGGCGCCGCCGAGGTTGGCAAGGCTCCCCTGGCTCGCCGGCTTCTCGCCGGCTCCCTCGACCGCGCCGTCGACGTCGCCGCCACGCTGGAGCTGCGGGGCTACAGCCTCGACGCGCCGCGTCCCCGCAACCGCCGCGCCCGTTCCCGCTACGACCGCCGCTTCTACACCGTCGCCGCCCTCCTGCTCGTCGCCGCGATCGTCGGCAGGGCCCTCGGCGCCGACGACTTCCAGACCTACCCCGCGGTGGAGATCGGCCTCGGCTCCGCCACCCTCGCCCTCAGCGCCTTGATCGCCCTCAGCGGCCTAACGCCCCTCCGTCGCAAGCCGCATCGTCGAGCGTCCCAGCCCGCCGACGGGACGAAAGTACCCCTATATGGAGGGGAATCGTCCCGTCGGCGGGGGAGTGGGGAGGTGGCGCGTGTCTGAGCTGGCGATCAGGCGCGGGGCGGCGCCGGCGCTCGCGCTGCGCGACCTGAGATACGCCTACCCGCAGGCGCCGCGACCGGCGCTCGAGGACGTCTCCTTCGAGGTGGCGCCGGGCGAGTTCGTCCTCCTCGCCGGCCGCTCGGCCTCGGGCAAGTCGACCCTGCTCAAGGCCGCCTGCGGCCTCGTCCCGCACTTCCACGGCGGCGAGATCGAGGGCGAGGTCCGCGTCGCCGACCTCGACGCGATCGCCGCCGGCCCCGGAGAGCTCGCAGCCGCCGTCGGCTACCTCGCCCAAGACCCCGAGACTCAGGTGGTCTCGACCACGGTTGCCGCCGAGATCGAGCTGCCGCTGGAGATGCGCGGCGACGAGCCCGCCGACCGCGCCCGCGCCGTCGAGGAGGTCGCCCTCGCCCTCGCGATCCCCCATCTCTTGGACCGGGCCGTCGACACCCTCTCCGGGGGCGAGCTCCAGCGCGTGGCCCTTGCCGCGGCCTTGGCCACCCGTCCCCGCCTGATCCTCTTGGACGAGCCCACTTCCCAGCTCGACCCGGTTGCCGGCGACGAGTTGATCTGGCTCCTGCGCCGACTGAATGAGGAGTGGGGGGTTGCCGTGCTGCTCGCCGAACACCGGTTGGAGCGCTGCCTCGCGGCCGCGGACCGCGTAATCGCCATGGAAGCGGGACGGCTGTCCTTCAACGGGTCCCCTGCCGACTTCCTCGCCTGGGCACGAAACGCCGACCCGGCGTTGGAGACCCCCGCCGCCCGTCTCTTCTCCCTCGCCGGGATCGACCCGCTTCCAGTTGGCGTCCGTGCGGCGCGGCAGACGCTGCGAGGGATGGGGGTCGCTCACCCTCCTAATCGATCAAGTAGGAGGGTGAGCGACCCCCATCCCCAGGGCCCGGTCCTTCAGGCGAAGGGGTTGTGGGTGGAGCTGGACCGCGGCGAAGACCCGCGCGACGTGCTGAAGGGAATCGATCTGACGATCCGCCCCGGCGAACGAGTCGCCTTGATGGGTCGCAACGGAGCGGGCAAGAGCACGCTGCTGCGGACCGCCGCGGGACTGCACGAGTCGATCGCGGGGAAGCTCTCGGTCGACTCCATCGCCCTCCTCACCCAGAACCCGAGCGACTACCTCGTCCGCGAGCGCGTCGGCGACGAGTTGCCTGGGGATGCGGGACTTGCGGCGCTGCGCGTCGTCGGCTTGGAGGGCAAGGTCGACGCCGATCCCCGAGACCTCTCGGGCGGCGAGCGGCAGCGCCTCGCGCTCGCGATCGCCCTGGCGGGGCGCATGGAGGGGGAGGCCCTTCCCGCTCTCGTCGCCCTCGACGAGCCGACCCGCGGCATGGACCATGCGCGCAAAGGCGAGCTCGTGAAGTTGATCGAGGCTCTGGCGGGCGATGGCGCTTTTGTTACCCAGCAGGTAACAAAAGCGACAGGCGCGGCGGTCGTCGTCGCCACCCACGACGTCGAGTTCGCCTCCGAATTCGCCGACCGCGTCGTCCTGCTCGGCGATGGCGTCGTCATCGCCGACGGGCCGATGCCGGAGATCCTCTCCGGCGGCTGGTACTTCGCCACCGAGGTGGCGAGGGTGCTCGACCTGCCGGGGGTCGTCACCCCCGAGCAGGGCGCCGCGGCGCTGCGGGAGCAGGGGCCGTGAGCTGGGAGGTGGCCAGCTTCCTCGGCGTCGGGCTCGTCCTCCTCGCCGGCCTCGCCTGGTACGAGCGCTCTCGGCCCCCGGCCCAGGTGGTGGCGCTGGTCGCCGCCCTGGCCGCCCTGGCGATCGCCGGCCGCATCGCCTTCGCCGCCTTCCCCAACATGAAGCCGACGACCGACATCGTGATCTTCTCCGGCTACGCCCTCGGCGGCGCTCCCGGCTTCGCCGTCGGCTCCCTCACCGCCCTCGTCTCCAACTTCTTCTTCGGCCAGGGCCCGTGGACCCCGTGGCAGATGGCCGGATGGGGGCTGTGCGGGGTGCTGGGGGCGGCGCTTGCCCTGCGGACGCGCGACGCCGGTCGCTACGCCCTCGCGGCAACCTGCGGCTTTGCTGGCATTTTGTACGGCGCTCTGCTGAACTTCTCGACCATGGCTACGTTCGGTGGGGACCTATCGTGGCGGTACTTCCTCGCGCTCGAGGTGCGGGCGATCCCGTTCGAAATCGCCCATGTCGTCGCCAACGTCGCCCTCGCGCTGATCGCCGGGCCGGCGATGGTGAGGATGCTGACGCGCTTCCGCGGGCGCTTCGAATGGGAGCACGGCGCCCCCGCCGCCGCTCCGCCCCGGCGCCAGGGCCAGCTGGGCGGGCCCCTCCGCAGCGGCGGGGTCGCCGCGCTGCTCCTCGTCGCCTTCCTCGCCCTGGCTGCGACCCCGGCCCACGCCTCGTCCGTGAGCCACGCGGCCGGCTGGCTCGAATCGGCGCAGAACCGGGACGGCGGCTTCGGCCCCTCGGCCAGCGACGAATCCGGGACCGCGACCACCTGCTGGGTGATGCTGGGGCTGGAGGCCGCCGGCCGCAACCCGCTGGACGTGACCTCGAGCAAAGGGCGGACGCCCGTCGACTTCCTCCGCAATGAAATCGGCTCGATCGGCAGTCCCGGCGACCTCGCCCGCACGATCCTCGCGCTGGAGGGAGCGGGAGTGGACCCGCGCGACTTCGCCGACCACAACCTGGTCGCGGAGCTGCTGGCGAGCCGGCGCGACAACGGCTCCTACCACGGCTGGCCGAACTCGACCGCCTTCGCCGTGATCGCCCTGCGGGCCGCCGGGATCAGCGGGGTGCAGAAGTCCCTCGACTGGCTGCGCAAGGTCCAGAACGACGACGGCGGCTGGGGCGACACCCCCGGCTCCCCCAGCACCACCGACGGCACCGGGGCCGTGATGCAGGCGCTCTCGCCGGACTCCAAAGCCGCCGGTCGCGGGCTCTTCTACCTGCGCCATCAGGCCCAGAAGAAAGGCGGCGGGTTCCCGCTCGGCGGCAACGGCGCCGTCAACACGATGTCCACCGCCTGGGCGATTCAGGGGATTCTCGCCGTCGGCGGCGACCCCGCTTCGTTCCGCCGCGGCGGCGCCAGCGCCCCGGAGTACCTCGCGCACAACCAGCGCGCCGACGGCTCCTACCGCTACGCCAACCCCGACCAGACCGCCTCCGAGGTCGCCAACCAGACGCCGGTCTGGGTGACCGGCCAGGTCCTGGTCGCCGCCGCCGGCAAGTTCTACCCCCTCGCGGCGCCCCCGCGGGCGCCGGAGCCGAAGCTGAAGGCGAAGAGCTCCTCGGACTCGAACGGGGCCTCTCCCTCGTTGATCGTCCCGCCGGGATCCGCTCCCTCCTCCTCGGACCTGAAGCGCTTCTTCGAAAACTCCCAGGGAGGCTCCGCCGGCGAGCCGCCCGCAGGCGGGGCAGGCGCAGGCGCAGGCGGTCGCGGCGGCAAGAGCGCCCCCCCCGGCGCCGCCAGCGCGCTGCCCGGGATCCCGGCGACCGGCGGGACGGTCCCGGAGGGGGATCTGGGAAGCATCCCGGGCGCTTCCGGATCCCAGGCCTCCGGCGAACCCGCCTCGGAGACGACCGGGAGCGACTCCGGCAGCAGCACCGCCGGCGCCATCCTCCTCGGCCTCCTCGCCGGCTGCGTCCTCTTCCTCGCCGGCCTCGCCGGCCGCCGCGGCTGGATGCGCTGGCGCTACGGGCTCTAAAGCGTTTCCAGCACAACCCCTCTATACCCTCGACGGGATGGACGTCGAGACCGCGATCCGCAGCCGCCGCACCCACAAGGCCTTCGGGCCGGATCCGCTGCCGCGCGAGCAGATCGACGGGCTGCTGGAGCTGGCCAGCTGGGCGCCGAACCACAACCTCACCGTTCCCTGGCGCTTCCGGGTGGTCGGGCCGGAGGCGCTGCGGCGCCTGAAGGAGGTCGCCGGGCCCGAGGGGGCGGCGAAGCTCGACCGCGCCCCGACCTTGATCGTCGTCTCCTGCGTCCTCAGCGGCGACCCCGTCGAAGAGGAAGAGGACCTGCACGCGACCGCCGCCTCCTCCTACATCGTCCTGCTCGCCGCCCACGCCCGCGGCCTCGCCGGCTACTGGCGCACCCCCGGCATCCTCCGCGGCGCCGAGGGGCGCGCCGCCGTCGGCCTCCCCGAGGAGGAGCGCTTCGTCGGCCTCCTCCACCTCGGCCATCCGCGGCAGGAGAAGCCGCCACCCGAGCGCCCCGGCGTCGACCGCACGATCGCCTACCTCGACTGATGCTGAGCCGCGCCCGCGCCATCGAGGAGATCGCCGGGAAGAGCTTCGAGGTGGTCGTGATCGGCGGCGGCATCACCGGCGCCGGCGTCGCGCTCGACGCCGCCTCGCGCGGCTACTCGGTCGCCCTGCTGGAGCGCGGCGACTACGCGGTCGGCACCTCCAGCCGCTCCTCGAAGATGGTCCACGGCGGCCTCCGCTACCTGCAGAACTTCGACCTCGGCCTGGTCCGCGAGGCCCTGTTGGAGCGGCAGCTGATGGTCCGCCTCGCCCCGCACCTGGTCTACCCGACGCCGTTCCTCGTCGCCGCCCTCGGCGAGGAGCGCCGCGACCGCAAACTCGGCCTCGGGCTGAACATGTACGACGTGATGGCGACCAGCCGCGCCGGCCGCAGCCGCCGCGATCGCCGCGCCGCCCGCGAGCTGCTCGAGGACGACTACTACTGGTCCCCCGATCGCCACCGCACGATCGACGGCGACGAGGTTCTGGACCTGGTGCCGGCGCTGGCCCCGCGGGAACCGCACGATGCCTACCTCTTCTACGACTGCCAGACCGACGACGTCCGCCTCGTCCTCACCGTCCTCGGCGAGGCCGAGCGCTTCGGGGCGGTGACGCTGAACGGGGCGGAGGTGACCGAGGTGCTCTCGAAGGGCGGCAAGGCGACCGGCGTCGCCTTCGTCGAGGAGTCCTCCGGCGAGCGGATGGAGGTCGGCGCCGACCACGTCGTCAACGCCACCGGCGTCTTCGCCGACCAGGTCCGGCCCGAGGAGCTGCTGGGCGAGGAGGACGTGCCGCGGATCGCGCCCAGCCGCGGCACCCACCTGCTGATCGACTCCGAGCAGCTGCCGATGGGGAAGGCGGCCTGCATCGTCCCGGCCGGGGAGGGGCGGATGATCTTCTCCCTGCCCTGGTACGGGCGCACCCTCGTCGGCACCACCGACAACGACTTCGACGGCGACACCGCCCACCCGCGCCCGGCGCAGGACGACCTCGCCTACCTGCTCGACGCCGTCAACGAGTTTTTCGGGACCGCGATCGGAGAGTCGGAATTGGTCGGCGCCTACGCCGGGGTGCGGCCGCTGATCTCCACCGGCGACCCGCGCAAGTCGGTCGACATCTCCCGCAAAGCGGAGCTGTACGAGACCTCCTCCGGGATGCTGACGATCACCGGCGGCAAGTTGACGACCTGGCGGCGGATGGCGAAGCAGACGGTCGACCGCCTGGTCGAGCGCGAGGGGAGGGAGGCCCCCTGCCACACCCACGAGATCCCACTGGGGATGGAGGCAAGGCCGGAGGACCGGGAGGCGCCGGACGGGGTGGGGGAGGAGGCGGTCGACCAGCTGGCCTTCCGCTACGGCCACGCCGCCCGCCGCGTGCTCGAGATTGCCCGCACCGATCCGAAGCTGGCGCGGCCGATCGTCCCCGGCCGCCCCGACCTGCTCGCCGAGGTCGTGCTGGCGGCGCGCTCCGAGCAGGCCCGCAGCGTCGCCGACGTGCTCCTGCGCCGGACCAGGCTGGGGATCCTCGCCGCTCCGCAACTGCGCACGGCGAAGGCGGTGCGCCCGGTCGCCGATGCGCTCGGGGCGGAGTTGGGCTGGGGACGGCGGCAGCGCGCGCGCGAGGCCGAGGCCTGGCTGGCGGTCGCCGCCGAGGAGGGCACCGACCCCGCCGCGACGCCGGGGCAGTCGCCCGCCGCCGCCGTCGAATAGTCTGCGCCCCCGATGAACAAGGCTGAGCTGGAGAAAAAGCACCTGTCCGACCTGCATTCGCTCGCCGCCGAGGCTGGCGTCGAGAAGTATCGGCTGCTGAGCAAGAGCGAGCTGGTCGAGAAGCTCGCCGGGGGGAACGACAACGGCGCCTCCGAGAGCGCGAGCGCCGAGCGCAGCGAGGGAGGCGAGCGCCAAGAGCGCCCGCGCCGCCGGCGTCAGCGCCGCACCGGCTCGCCTGCCGTCTCCGACCAGATCGAGAAGGGGGAGGCCGCAGAGAAGCCGCGCGAGCGCCGCGACCGTCCCGAGAAAGCTCCCGAGCGCGAACCCGCCCCGGAGCCCGTCGCCTCGACGCCGGCGCCCGCCCCCGAGCCGCCCCGTCCCCGCCGCCGCCGTCGTCGTCGCTTCGGCCGCCGCGGCAAGCAGGGGGTGACCCTGCAGGGGCTGCTGCTGCCGCCCGAGGCCGGTCGCCAGGCGCTCGTCTTCGCCGAGAGCCGCGAGGGCTGCACGGCGCTGCTGCGCAGCGTCGCCGCCGACCTCGCCGGCGACAACAAGGGCCCCGATCCGGTGGCGCTGCTGATCGATCCCAGCCCCGAGGAGCTTGCCGACTGGAAGCGCGACGCGCCGCAGGCGGAGATCGTCTCCGCCGGGCAGCCCCGCCACGCCAGCGACGCCCTCGGTCAGGCCGCCGCCCGCGCCGGACAGGGCGAAGACGTGATCCTGCTGGTCGACTCCCTCACCCGCCTCGGCGAGGCCTACGGCGACGCCGAGGCCGCCAAGGAGTTCTTCGACGCCGGCAGAACCCAGGGCAATCAGGGTGGCGGTTCCCTCACCGTCGTAGCCGCCCTCGAGCGCCCTTCCTAAACGCCCGGGTCAGGGACCTACCCGGCCCCTCCCCTCAACGCCTATAAGCGATGCGCCGCCAGGACGGCTCTTTAGACAGCTCGATCAGCTCGTCGCTGCGGTCCGGCTGGACGTAGCCGAAGGTCTGGGTGCGCTCGTCGAAGACGACGTCGAGCTCGCCCTCCTTGACCCGCTGGTCGAGCCAGGCGCCGCGGAAGACGAGGCGGCGCAGCCAGTGGACGAGGCTGCGGTTGGAGGGACCGACGAGGTCCTCCCAGTTCTCGTTGATGTGCTCGCCGAGGCGGGAGCTGGGCTCGGCGATCTCGCCGCTGACCGCGAGGTCGAGGAGGTCGTCGATCTCTTCGGCGCTGAGCCCCTGGTCGACGAAGCGGAGCTTCACCGCCGCCTGCTCGACGCGCTGCGCGAAGTCCTCCTCGTTGAAAGCGAAGCGGAGCTCGCCGTACTCCAGCACGTAGTCGGAGCCGGACTCGTAATTCCCTCTGCGGGTCGTCTTCTTATCCATGAGTTGAAGCCAGTCCACTGACGCAAGCCCGGCGTCAGCAGGTCCATGATCTTGCCGATCATCGTAGAGACGTGCCGGTTCGGGCCGGTGCCTGAACGCCCGGTTGCACCGTGACGGCGAGATTGCACTTCTTCAGCCCCCGATTGGGTAGAAGCTGGAGCGGAGACGCCGTGATCGACCTGCACTGCCACATCCTCGACGCCATCGACGACGGCGCCCGCGACGCCGACGACAGCGTCGCGATGGCCCGCCAGGCCGAGGAAGACGGGATCGAGGCGGTTTGCGCGACCCCGCATATCCGCCACGACCACGACGTCCGCATCGAAGAGCTGGCCGGGCGGGTGCGGGGGCTGAACGAGCGGCTGCAGCGGGAAATGGTGGCGGTGCGGGTCCTCCGCGGTGGCGAGGTGGCGGAGACGGCGCTGGAGGGCCTGGGGGAGGAGGAGCTGGAGATGGTCGCGCTGGGGAGCGGGCGCTGGATCCTGCTGGAGCCGGCGCCAGGACCGCTCGGCGACAGCCTGCTGCGGCGAGTCGGGCACCTGGCCGAGCGCGGCTACCGCACGATCGTCGCCCATCCCGAGCGCCACCTCAGCGCCGACATGTTCGAGCGGATGGCGGCGCTGGTCGCGGAGGGGGCGCTGATCCAGGCGACCGCCGACTTCTTCCTCCGCGAGCAGATGGCGGCGGGGATGCTGGCGATGGCCGAGAAGGGCCTCGTCCACGTCCTCTCCAGCGACGCCCACACCGTCCTCGGCGGCCGCCCGGTGCGGATCTCCCCGGCCCTCGAGCGCCTGCGCGAGGTCGAGCTGCTGGCCCCGCACCTCGACTGGATCGCCGAGACCGCCCCGAGCGCGATCGTCAACGGCGACCCCCTCGAGGTCCCGTTCGAGCCGCAGGTCTAGCGACTCCGAGATTTGGTGGGCTATGGCCCCCCGAAGTTCGGAGTCTTCAATCCAGAGGGCGGAGCTGGACCCGCGGCGCGAGCTCCTCGATCACTTTCCGCGAGCCGGTGCCAAGGCCGGCGCGAAGGAAGTTGGTGGCGCCGGCGGCGGCGCTGAGGCGGAGGACGTCGTCCCACTCGCGGCCCGCGGCGATCGTCGCCGCCAGGGCGCCCATCATCGAGTCGCCGCAGCCCTCGCGGGAGCCGCGCTCGAACTTCGGCGGCGCCAGCTCGCAGAAGGCGCCGTCGTGCAGGGCCAGCGCCGGCTCGCCGGCGCGGGTCACAATCACGCTCTCGGCGCCCTGTTCGCGCACCCGTTCCATCGCCGCCCGCATCCGCTCCTCGGTGTCGACCGGACCCGAGATGAAGCCGGCGATCTGCCAGTCGTTGATCTTGACCAGGTCCGGCTTCCCCTCCAGGGCGCTCTCGAGGCGGGGCGAGGAGAGGTCGACGATCACCGGCTTGCCGTTCGCCTTCACGTCGGCGACGAGGCTGCCGTAGATCTCCAGCGGCACCGTGTTGTCGGGGTAGGGGCCGCAGACCGCGAGCAGATCGCAGTCGAGGGCGGCGGCGACGGTGACCGAGAAGAGGTCGTCGACCTCGTGGCGGGAGGCGGGGAGGGCCGCGCTCTGGGAGATCGGCTCGCGCTCGCCGCTGCGGCGGTCGTGGATGTAGATGCCGCTCGCCTCCGTCGTCTCGACCAGTCGCAGCTCCACCGGCATCTGCTCCAGCAGCGGCCGCAGCACCGTCCCGGCCTCGCCGCCGATAAACCCGCAGAGGACCGGTTCGGCGCCGAGCTCGGCCGCCATCCGCGCCACCCACACCCCCTGTCCGGCCGGGTGGACGTGAATGTCGTCGCCGCCGTCGGCGCTGAAGCTCTCGATCGCGATCGAGACCATCGGGTTGGGGCTGAAAATCGCGACTTTGGGCTTTTTGGCCACAGATCGATCCTAGGCCGGGGAGAGAACCGGGGCGGGCGCCCTTATAGGAACATGGATCATCTTCGTCAGTCCATCCCCGTTGCAAAGGATTTCCGAACCAGGCTGCGCGGACTCGCCTTCCGCGATCGGGAGTCAGCGGGACCCGGCCTGCTGATCCCGCGTTGCGCCAGCGTCCACACCTTCGGCATGCGCTTCGCCCTCGACGTCTACTTCCTCGACCGGGAGGGCAGGACGCTCTCCGTAAGACGAGCGGTGCCACCTCGGCAGGTCCTCTGGCAACGCGGAGCTTGCGCGGTTTTGGAGATTCCTTCAGCTTCGGAGGGGGAGAGTTTTCCTCCTCCGGACCTTATGCCGGCATGCTCCCCCAACGAGAAGAGATAGCCAGCCTCGTCGTCTGCGAGGACGACCACGTAACCCTCGACCTGCTCTGCGGGCACCTCGCCGCCGATCGCTTCGGCGTCATGCCCGCCCCCAGCGCCTCCGACGCGCTGCGCCTCTGTCGTTACAACCACCCAGACCTGTTGCTGCTCGACCTCTCGCTGCCGGACGCCTCCGGCCTCGACGTCTTGCGTGAGATCCGCGAGGCCGACGGCGTCGACTCCCGCTTCGACCCGCGGCTGCCGGTGATCGTCCTCACCGGCCGTGCCGGCGACACCGACAAGGTCCGCGGCCTCGACTCGGGCGCCGACGACTACCTGACCAAGCCGTTCATCTACGGTGAGCTGCGCGCCCGGATCGGCGCCGTCCTGCGGCGGCGCACGGAACCCAACGACGGACCCAGCCGCGTCGGCGATCTGGTGATCGATCCGCTGCGGCGCCGGGTCACGGTGGGCGACCGCGAGGTCCACCTCGCGAAGAAGGAGTTCGCCCTGCTCCGCGTCCTCGCCGCGGATCCCCTCCGGGTCCACACGAAGGAAGAGCTGCTGGACGCGGTCTGGGCCTACCGCGGCCCCTCGAAGACGCGAACCCTCGATTCGCATGCATCGCGTTTACGCCGCAAACTCGACCCCGAGGGCCAGCGCTTCGTCATCAACTGCTGGGGCATCGGCTACCGCCTCATCAACGGCTAGCCGGGAGGAAGGCGACGCCCCCGCACGGCTGCGCGGGGGCGTCGTAACGCTCTACTTCTTCGCCTTGGCCTTCTTCGCGGCCGGGACCTCGAAGTGCATGATCGCCAGCTTGGTCGGGACGCCGTCGGCCTTGCTGTCGAGGCGCTTTGCGGCTTCCTTCTGGATCTCGCCGGACTTTTTGACCGCGTCGGCGAGGACCTTGTTGAGGTCCTTCCAGCCCTGCTCGTCGAGCAGGAGCGGCGTGTCGGAGAGGTGAGAGTCCTTGCGGGCCTCGATCGTGCCCTCGGCCATCGCCTCCGTCGCGCTCTGGCCGATCGACTCGAGGATCGAGCCGGAGATGCCCTTGCGGGCCGAGGCCGGGATCTTGCCCCAGTCGGAGTCGCTGAGGAAGGCGCGGTCGGTGGCGCGGTAGAAGTGCTCGACGGCGCCGCGGCGCGGCTCGGTTTTCACCAGTTCGACGCAGTCGTATTCGAGCAGGGTTTTGACGTGGTAGCTGACGTTGCCCAGGGGCTCGCCGAGTTCCTGCGCGAGCTGGTTCGGGCTCGAGATCCCTTTGTGCAGGGAGCTGAGGATGCGGACGCGGAGAGGATGGGCAAGGGCCTTCGCGAGCTGCTGCGTAATGCCCTCTGGTGACGTACGGGACTGTGGCAAGGGAGGACCTCCGTTTCTTCACTCAGGCGGGGAGACGTTGGTGGCAGAGCACCCGAGTTACTAGACAAGTATTCCAAAACGGTCCGCCGGAACCAGTCTCGATAGGAATCCATACAGTAAAAGAGATCGACCGCTTTATTCGGTTGCGGTCGCTGTCAAATCTGGACACTTATGTCCAGCTGAGGCAGCGGCAGCCCGCCTGGGTCCGTCACGCGCGTGTCTTGCCCCGGGCCGCTCCGAGGGGAGGGGTGAGCTATGCGGTGTCGGCAAGTCCGCGTTTTGCGAGACCTCTCGGCATCAAGGGGGGAGAGAGGGGAGCGCCGGGCCCTTAAGCCTTCATGACTCGATCCGCGGATGGCTGCTGAGATGCTGCCAGAGCTCTCGGAGCTGGCCGGCGGGCTGCCGGTCGCCGCCTCGCTCGCGATGGCAACTGGGATTACCGCGCTGCGGGAGGGACGCCGGCGTTCCTCCCTGAACGAGGCGATGCACGAGCTGCGCCGCCCGCTGCAGGGCCTCGCCCTCTCGTTGCCGGCCGAGGAATCGGAGGGCGGGTCGGCTGAGGCCTGCCTGCGGATGGCCGTCGCCGCGGTCGAGAGGCTCGACCGCGAGATCAACGGCGGCACATTGGAGGCGCCGACCGCACCCGCGTCGCTGGGGCCGGCGGTCGAGGAGGCGATCGACCGGTGGCGCCGGCCGGCCCTGGCCTGCGGCCGCTCTCTCAGCCTCGAGTGGACGGCGCGCGCCCCGATCCTCCATGCGCGCCCGGCGGAGCTCGCCCAGGCGCTGGACAACTTGATCAGCAACGCCCTCGTCCACGGCAGCGGCGCGGTGTTCGTCGAGGTTGGCGAAAGGGGTGAGCGCCTTCATCTCGTGGTCCGGGACGGCGGCTGTGCCGAGGAAGGTCGCTGGGGAAGGGTGTCGCGGGCGGTCCAGATCGGCGACCGCGACCGCCACGGTCACGGGCTCCGGATCGTTCGGCGGGTGGCGGCGCGGTGCGGCGGCAGCTTCCGCCTCCGTCGCTTCCCCGGCGGCACCGAGGCCCGGCTCGAGCTGCCACTGGCTGGAGCGGGCCGATGAGTCGCCGCGGGCGCGCCATCGCCTTCCTCGTCGCGGCGGCGGTAGCCGCCACCGCAGCTGCGGCGCTCGCCGACGGCTACGGGGACAGCGTGGTCAGGGGTTACGGCGAGCTGCGTCCGGTGCTGATCGCCTCCAGCGATCTCCGGGCCGGGAAAGAGATCGATCCGCGCCTCGCTGCCGAGGAGCTCGAGGTCCGGCGGGTGCCGGTTCGCTTTGCTCCGCCGGCCGCTCTCGCGGCGCCGCGGGAAGCGGTCGGGCTGACTCCGACCGTCGCCATTCCCCAGGGCTCCTACGTGCTCGCGACCCTGCTGCGGACGGCGGCGATGCCGCGCGCCGGTGGCCTCCTCGGCAAAAGCCGGCGGCCGGTGGAGATCCTCGTCAGCGGCGCCGGCGCCCTCTCGGCGTTCGGCGCCCAGCCGGTCGGCTCGAAGGTCGACGTCGTCGTCACCACCGAACCGAGCGGATCCGGCAGCGGCCGCACCTACGTCGCCGCACCCGCGGTCCCGCTGCTGGGTTTGGCGCCCGGCGGCGAAGGCGCCCCCGGCGAAGCCACCGCGACCCTCGGCCTGACCCGCCCGCAGGCGCTGCGACTGATCGCCGCCCAGAACTTCGCCCGCAGCGTCACCGTGATCCCGAACCGGTGATGGAGGCGCGCGAGCGGGACATCGTCGACCTCGCGGCGGGGCTGAGGGCGCGGATCGTCGAGCGCCGCCGGGCCGCCGCCGCAGCCGGGGGAGCCGTTGCCGAGGAGTTGGCCGCGACCGCCCGCGAGGTGGTCGAGGAGCGGGCCGCGGTCCTGTCGCCCGCCTGCCGCGAGGAGGTGGTCGAGCGGATCATCCGCGACAGCGTCGGGCTGGGGCCGCTGGAGGTGCTGCTCGCCGACCCGGCGGTGGAGGAGGTGATGGTCAACGGGCCCGGCTGCGTATATGTGGAGCGGCGGGGGCGGCTGGAGGCAACCGAGGTCGCCTTCGAGAGCGAGGACGAGCTGCGCAACACGATCGAGCGCATCCTCGCCCCGCTCGGGCGCCGGGTCGACGAGCTGAGCCCGATGGTCGACGCCCGCCTCGCCGACGGCTCCCGGGTCAACGTCGTGATCCCGCCGCTGGCGATCGACGGCCCGTCCCTCTCGATCCGCCGCTTCGGCGCCGAGCGGCCCGGACCCGACGAGCTGGTCGCGCTGGGGACGCTGACGCCGGCGCAGCGGGAGCGGCTCGCAGCCGCGGTGCGGGCCCGTTGCAGCGTCCTCGTCAGCGGCGGCACCGGCTCGGGAAAGACGACGCTGCTGAACGCGCTCTCCGGTTTCGTCGGCGCGGCGGAGCGGGTGGTGACGATCGAGGACGCGGCCGAGCTGCGGCTGCGGCAGCCCCACGTGGTCCGGCTCGAGAGCCGGCCGGCCGGGATCGAGGGGCGCGGCGAGGTGACGATCCGCGACCTGCTGCGGAACGCGCTGCGGATGCGGCCGGACCGGATCGTGATCGGCGAGGTCCGCGGGGTAGAGGCGCTCGACCTCCTGACCGCCCTCAACACGGGTCACGAGGGCGCCCTCTCGACCGTCCACGCCAACTCGCCCGAGGACGCCCTGCGCCGGCTGGAGACCCTGGTCTTGATGGCCGGGGTGGGGCTGCCTCACGCCGCCGTGAGCGAGCAGGTGCGGCGGGGGATCGACCTCGTCGTGCACCTGGAGCGGGGCGCCGACGGGAGCCGCCGGGTGACCGAGATCGCCGAGGTCCCTTGATCCTGCCGGTGCTGATCGCGGCGACGGCCGGAGGGCTTGGGGCGCTGGCGGTGCGCGAGGCGCTGCTGGCCAGCCCTGAGGCGGCGCGCTGGCTCCGCTTCGCGCTGGAGCCGCTGCGGCGCGCCGGCGAGGAGGGGTACGCGCCCTCGGCGCCCGAGCGGCGCCGCCTGGCGCTGCTCGGCGCCGGCGCCGCGATCGCCGGGGGCTGGTTCCTCGGCGGGCTGGCGCTGGCGCTGCCGCTGGCGGTGGCGGGGCCGGCCGGGGTGGGTTGGGCGATCGGCAGCCGCCGGCGCCGTTACCGCCGGGCGCTCGAGCGGGCGCTGCCGGAAGTGGCGACGGCGATCGCCGACTCGCTCAGCGCCGGCCGCTCCCTGCGCGCCTCGCTCGCCGGCGCGGTCGCTTCGCTCGACGGCCCACCGGCGCGAGAGCTGGCCCGGCTCGCGGGAGAGCTCGAGCTCGGCGCCGCGACCGGCGAGGCGCTGGAGGCCTGGCGGCGACGGATGCGCTCGGAGAGGGTCGACGCCTTCGCCGCGGCGCTGCTCAGCCAGCGCCTCGCCGGCGGCGACCTCGCCGGCCTCCTGCGCCGCTTCGCCGACGGCGCCGCCGAGCGCGAGCGGGTCGCCGAAGACGCCCGCTCGGCGACCGCGCAGGCGCGCTTCACCGGCATGCTGGTGGTGGCGATGCCGACCGGCGGCGCCCTCTTCGCCGAGCTGCTGCAGCCCGGGTTCCTGGCGACGCTGCTGGCTTCGCCTGCGGCCGCGGTGCTGCTGGCCCTGGCGGCGGCGCTGCAGGTGGTCGGCTTCTTCGCGATCCGGCGCTTCTCCCAGGTGGTCGAATGAGCGGCGCCGCGCTGCTGGCGGCGGTTGCGGTGTTGCTTGGCGCCGCTGCGGTGAGAGAGGTGCCGCTGGAGAGCCTGGCCGCGACGCTGAGCAGCCGGGCGCGGGTCCCGGTGCTGCTGCCGCGGAAGCTGCTCGGCGCTGTGGTGGGGTTGGCCGCGGCCCTGCTGGCGGCGCCGGCCGCCCCGGGCCGCACCGCCTGGCTCGTCGCCGTCGGCCTGCCTCTCGCCGGCTTCCTCGCCCCGGACGTCCTCCGTGAGCGCAAGGCGCGCCTCCGACGCCGCCGCCTGGTCGCGGCCCTCCCCGACGCCCTCGACCTGCTTGCCGTCAGCGCCGCCTCGGGCCGCGGTCCCGCCGCCGGGATCGAACAGCTGGCGCGGGCGGGGGAGGGGCCGCTGGCCGAGGAGCTGCGCCTGACCGTTGCCGAGGTCTCCTCCGGCGTCCCGCTCGGCGAGGCACTCGACTCGCTGCGGCGGCGGGCGCCGGGCGGGGAGGTGGCAACGCTGGTGGCAGCGATCGAGCGCTCGCGCCGCTACGGCTCGCCGCTGGCCGACCAGCTCCGCGGCCAGGCGAGCGCCTTGCGCCGCGACAGCCGCCGCGCCACCGAGGAGCGCGCCGCCCGGGCGGCGCCGAAGATCCAGCTCGTCGTCGCCCTCGTCCTCGTCCCCTCGGTCCTGCTGATGATCACCGCCGGGCTGATCGCCAACGCCGGCAAGCTGCTCGTGGGCTTTTAGCTACTCCAGCGCCTCGTCGCGGAGCCGTCTGGCGACGGCGCCGGTGGCGGCGGCGATCCCGTCGAGGTCTGCGGCGTTTTCCTTGTGGCCGCTGACGTAGCAGCAGAGGGTTCCGTCGACCAGCTCGAAGGCGAACTTGTCCGGCGCCGCGTCGGCCAGCCAGACGATGAAGGTGGGGGAGAAGAGCTGCCGCAGCCAGTTCGCGTCCTGCTCCTTGGTGGCGAAGATCTCGTACTTGTCGAGCAGCTCTTCGCTCTCCAGCGTGACCCGCTGTTTGTCGCCGCGGAAGGCGTCCTCGAACTTCTCCAGCGCCCGCAGCCCGAACTTGCGCTGGCAGTAGAGCTCGGGGACGAATCCGGCGCACTCGGCCACCTCGACCAGGCCGACCGTGTAGCGGTAGTAGTTCGTCTGCGTGTCGCCGTCGGAGTCGCGGGTCTCTTCCTCGTAGGTGAAGAGCGCCAGGGTTCCGTCGAAGCCGTCGGCGAGCGGCCCGGTGAGCGTGCGCTCGGTGTAGCGGTCGTCGCCTTTCTTCAGCAGCGGGGTCGCCTGCGGCAGCCGGCCGCGGCCGTGGACCAGGGTGAGGCCGCGGTTCGCCGCGTAGACCTCGAAGAAGTCGTCGGCGGCGCGCTTGTCGGCGATCGCGAAGACGACGAGGATCCCGATCAGCAGGACCGCGATCGCGGCGCCGGCGCCGATCAGGGCGCTGACGAAGACGAGGCAGGCGACGAAGGCGACCGCGGTCAGCGTCGCGATCAGGATCAGCGTCAGGGGCGTCCTCATCAGGCGGTCGAAGTGGTAGCCGCGCATGTCGTTGGCATCGGTCGGCAGCCCGGTGCTCGCCGCTTCCTCGACCTGCGGCTGTGCCTGTTCAGGAGTGGCCACGGCCGCAACCTAGCGGGCTGTTCGGCGGATGCAAACGGGGTTGCAGAGGGGGGTCGTGTTGCAAAGTGGGGGAGAGTGGGTTATTGTGGCGATCGAGTTGAAGCCCAGGACCGGGGTGGTGAGGCTCCTCCCACCTCATCACTCCGGTCCAACTCTTTTCCGGGTCTCCCGCTAGAAAGGACTTCGCCACAGTGGCGTTCAGGGGTCTCTACGAGCACAGCCTCGATTCCAAGGACCGCCTCACCGTTCCTTCTCGCTTCCGGGCTTCCCTCGCTGACGGCATCGTTCTCTCCAAGGGCTTCGACCCCTGCGTCTGGGTGCATACGACCAGCGAGTTCGAGCAGCTCTCCGACCGCTTCCTCTCCCCGCACAGCCCCTTCGGCGCCGACGCCCGCGCCCTGCGGCGCCGCTTCCACGGCGGCTCCTTCGACGAGAAGCTCGACAGCGCCGGCCGCATCCGCGTCCCCAAGCCGCTGATCGAGCACGCCGGCCTCGACGGCAACTGCGTCGTCATCGGCGCCGGCGAGTACCTGGAGATCTGGAACGCCGAGGCCTGGGCCAAGCAGGAGGAACAGCTCGACGCCGCCGCTCCCGAAATCGCCGAGGGCCTCGCCGCCGCCGGCACCGCGTGATCATGAGACTGAATGCCGCCGCCCATGCCTACTCGCCAACCCCGCTGCCGACGGGACGAAAGTACCCCTATATGGAGGGGAATCGTCCCGTCAGCGGGGAGGGGCGGGCGCTCAGTCCGGTGGAGGTCGTGATGAGCGAGCACGAGCCGGTACTCGCCGACGAGCTGGTCTCGCTGCTGGCGCCCGAGCCGGGGCAGACGGCGGTCGACTGCACCTTCGGCGGCGGCGGTCATGCCCGCCGGGTGGCCGAGCTGATCGGGCCGGAGGGGACGCTGATCGGGATCGACCGCGACCCGGCCGCGCAGGAGCACTTCAACCGCTTCGCCGCCGAGGCGCCCTGCCGGACCCTCTTCGTCAGCAGCGACTTCGCAGCAGGACTTCGCGCCCTGCAGGGCGAAGGAATCCGCCCAGACATGGTTTATGTAGATCTGGGGATGTCCTCGATGCAGGTAGACGCCTACGAGCGCGGCTTCTCCTATTCCTACGACGCGCCGCTCGACATGCGGATGGACACGCGGCAGGAGTTCACCGCCGCCGACCTCGTCAACGAGTGGTCCGAGGCGCGGATCGCCCAGGTCCTGCGCCGTTTTGGCGAGGAGCGCCACGCCGGCGGGATCGCCCGCGAGATCGTCGTCCGTCGCCCGCTCTCGACCACCGGCGAGCTGGCCACTGCGATCAAGGCGGGGATGCCGGCCTCGGCCCGCTTCGGCGCCGGCCATCCTGCCAAGCGCAGCTTCCAGGCGATCCGGATCGCCGTCAACGGCGAGCTCGAGGCCCTGGGCGAGATGCTGCCGCTGGCCTGGTCGCAGCTCAAGGTCGGCGGCCGCTTCGCCGCCATCTCCTTCCATTCGCTCGAGGACCGGCCGGTGAAGCAGTTCCTCGCCGCCAAGGCGCGCGGCTGCGTCTGCCCGCCCGAGCTTCCCGTCTGCGTCTGCGGCCACGAGCCCGAGGCCGAGCTGCTGACCCGCCGCGCGATCTCCCCGGGCCCCGAGGAGGCGGAGCGCAACCCCCGCTCGCGCTCGGCTCACCTGCGCGCGGCGCGGAAGATCGCAGAGGAGGCGAGCTGATGGCCGTAGCCGCCCCCGCACGCCGTAGCCGCGCCCTGCCGGCCTCCGCGCCTTCGCGGACGACCAAACCGAAACGCAGAGCTCCGGCCCGCCGGCCAGCGCCGAAGCGCGCTCCCGCGACTGGCCGCCCCAAGCTCGCGGTCGTCGCCGGTCGCACCGCGGTCGCCGTCAGCCAGCTGCCGGACTCGAGCTTGGTGGTGCGGATGACCCGCGGCCGGGCCTGGATCGCGGTCCTCGGCGTCCTCCTCGTCGGGATCGTCGCCCTCAACGTCGCCACCCTGAGCTTCGCCGCCTCGGCTGGGAAGATCGACGAGCAGATCACCTCCCTCGAACAAGAGAACTCGATGCTCGAGAGCCGCGAAGCCAAGTACTTCAGCACCGCCCGCATCCGCAACGAAGGTGCTGCCGCCGGCCTGGCGATGCCGACCACCGAAGACCCGCGCCCGATCGAGTTCGAGCCCGCCGACGTCGTCACCGCTGCCGCCCGGCTCGCAGGTGCGGGCGGTTAGGAACTTCCGCCGATGCGCTTGATCGAGCGGCGGATCGGCCTCCTTTTCGGCGGCTTCCTCCTCTGCTTCCTCCTCATCGTCGGCCGCGCCTTCTGGCTGCAGGGAGTGCAGGGCGCCAGCCTCGCCTCGCAGGCGAGCTACCAGCAGACCGAGGTCGTGGACGTGCCCGGCCTCCGCGGCGACCTGCTCGACCGCCGCGGCAACAAGCTCGCCGCCTCCGAAGACGCGGCGACGATCTACGCGACGCCCTACCAGGTGAAGAACCCGCCGGCCGCGGCGAAGCGGCTGGCGCCGGTCCTGAAGGAGCCGAAGGACGAAGTGCTGGAAGCGCTGACGGCCGAAGGCGGCTTCTCCTACGTCGCCCAGAAAGTCGATCTGGGCATCGCGGCGAAGGTGAAAGCGCTCGACATCGAAGGGATCGGCCAGCTCCCAGATACCCGCCGCACCTACCCGCAGGGGGAGATGGCGGGGCAGGTGATCGGCGCCGTCGGCTCCGAAAACGAGGGTTTGACCGGGCTAGAGGAAGGCGAGGAAGAAGTGCTCGGCGGCGAGGACGGCGAACGCCGCATCGTCAACGACGCCCTCGGGGAACCGATCCGCCTGGAAACGGTGCACGAGGCCGAAGACGGCGAAGACGTGCAGCTGACCCTCGACCCGGTGATCCAGCGCGAAACCGAAGCGGTGCTGAACGGGGTCGGCGAAACGTACTCGCCGAAAGGGGCGACGGCGATCGTCGTCGATCCCCGGACCTCGGAAGTGCTGGCGATGGCGAACTGGCCCCCGGTCGACCCCGCCGACCTCTCCCAGGTCAGCAACGAAGACCTGCTGAACAAGGCGACCGGGTTCACTTACGAGCCTGGCTCGACCTTCAAGTCCTTCACGATCGCCGCGGCGCTGGAGGAAAAACTGGTGACGCCGAGCACCGAATTCGTCCTGCCGCCGGTCCTCCAGGTGGCCGATCGGACGATCGAAGACGCCGAGCCCCGCGGGACCGAAACGATGAGCGTGGAAACCATCCTCGCCCATTCCTCCAACGTCGGCGCGGCGACGATCGGGACCGAGGTCGGCGCGGAAAAATTCGACAAGTGGGTCCGCCGCTTCGGCTTCGGCAGCCCGACCGGGATCCAGTACCCGGCCGAGGAGCAGGGGCTGCTGCTGAACCTCGACGAATACTCGGGCTCGACCCTCGGAAACGAGTCGATGGGGCAGGGCCTCTCCGTCACCCCGATCCAGATGGTCGCCGGCTACACCGCGATCGCCAACGGCGGCATCCTGCGGCCGCCGCAGCTGGTGAAGAAGATCGGCGAAGAACCGGTGCACGAGCCGAAGGGCAAGCGGGTGATCTCCGCCAACGTGGCGACGGAGATCCGGGAAATGCTCGAGGGGGTGCTGGCGCCCGGTGGTACGGCTTCGGAGGTGAGCGTTCCCGGGTACACGTTGGCCGGTAAGACGGGGACGGCTGAGGTAGCCGAAGACGGTGGTTACTCGGACACGAAATACGTGGCTTCGTTCATCGGGTTCGCGCCGGCGCAGAATCCGCGGCTGCTGGCGGCGGTGATCGTCGATCAGCCGCAGGGGGAAATCTACGGCGGGTCGGTGGCGGCACCTGCTTTTGGGCGGATCGCTGAATTTGCGCTGCCTTATCTGGGTGTTCCTCAGGAATGACCTGTGGGGACCCCCGGCCTAGAATCGGGCGCCGATGAGACTGGCTGAGCTTGTGGGCGGACTGCCTGGCGCGCGAGTTGTTGGTGACAGCTCTGTGGAGGTTCGAGACCTCGCCTACGACAGCCGGAAGGTGGAGCCGGGGACGCTGTTCTTCTGTGTCGTCGGGGAGAAGGCCGACGGGCACGAGTTCGGTCCGCGGGCGGTGGAGGAAGGGGCTGCGGGGCTGATTGTGGAGCGGGAGCTGACGGAGCTGGCGGTTCCGCAGGTGGTGGTGGAGGATTCGCGGGCGGCGATGGCTCCGGTGGCGGCTCGGTTCTACGGGGAGCCGACGGGGGAGCTGCGGGTCGTGGGGGTGACGGGGACGAATGGGAAGACGACTTCGGCGTTCCTGGTGCGGGAGATCCTGCGGGCGGCGGACTACTCGTGCGGGCTGTTGGGGACGGTGAAGCAGATCGTCGGCGGGGTGGAGAAGGAGGTCGAGCGGACGACGCCGGAGGCGATCGAGCTGCAGAAGACCTTCCGGCAGATGCTCGAGGGCGGCGACGAAGCCTGTGCGATGGAGGTCTCCTCCCACGCGATGACCCTGCACCGGGCCGACGCGATCCACTTCGAGGTCGCGATCTTCACCAACCTCACCCAGGACCACCTCGACTTCCACGCCGACATGGAGGACTACTTCCTCGCCAAGCGCAAGCTCTTCGAGGCGGAGGGCACGAAGGTGCGGATCGTCAACGTCGACGACCCCTACGGCCGCCGGCTCGCCTCCGAATTCGAGTGCCTCACCTTCTCAGCCGAGGGCGCGGACGCCGACTACAGCGCCCGCGAGCTCTCCTTCGACGCCTCCGGCGCCAGCTTCGCCGTCGGCGAGCTGCAGCTGCGGACCGGCCTCCCGGGCCACTTCAACGTCGCCAACGCCCTCGGGGCCTTCGCTGCGGCGGAGGCGATGGGGGTGGGGCCGGAGATCGCCGCCGCCGGGCTGGCTAAGGCGGCGCGGGTGCCGGGCCGCTTCGAGCCGATCGACGAGGGGCAGGGGTTCTCGGTCCTGGTCGACTACGCCCACACCCCCGATTCGCTGGAGAACGTGCTGCGGGCGGCGCGGCGGCTGACCGCCGGCAGGCTGATCAGCGTCTTCGGCGCCGGCGGCGACCGCGACCGCGACAAGCGGCCGAAGATGGGCCGGGCCGGGGCCGAGCTCTCGGACCTGACCGTGATCACCTCCGACAACCCGCGCTCGGAGGACCCGGAGGCGATCGTCGCCGAAGTCGCGGCCGGTGCGGAAGCTGCAGAAGGCGCGTCTAGTCTGGAGGTCGTGGTCGACCGCCGCGAGGCGATCGGGCTGGCGCTCGGGCGCGCCGAACCAGGCGACACCGTCGTCATCGCCGGCAAGGGCCACGAGCAGGGGCAGGAGTTCGAGGACGGCCGGAAGATCCCCTTCGACGACCGCGAGGTCGCCCGCGAGGAGCTCTGGAAGCTGGGAAGCCCGGCGTGAAGCTCACCCCGCAGGAGATCGCCGTCGCGCTGGGTGCGGAGATCGTCGCCGAGGGCGAGCCGGCCTCGCCCCGCCGCGCCACAATCGATTCCACCCAGACCGGCCCTGGCGACCTCTTCTTCGGCCTCCGCGGCAGCCGACTCGACGGCGGCAGATTCGCCCCCCAAGCGATCGAGGCCGGCGCCTGGGGCGTGGTCGTCTCACCCGACTGGCGTTCGTCCTTTGTCGCCGAGAGGGCTACAAAGGACGAACGCCGCCCCTGGGTATTTGCCGTCGAGGACCCGCTGGCGGCGATGCAGGCGCTGGCGCGGGCGTGGCGACGGGCGCTCGGCGCCCGCGTCGTCGGCGTCACCGGCTCGGTCGGGAAGACCTCGGTCAAGGACATCACTCGCACCCTGCTCCCCGGCCGGGTTCACGCCAACAAGGAGAACCTCAACACCGAGATCGGGCTGCCGCTGACGATCCTCGAGGCGCCCGACGAGACCGGGGCGCTGGTGCTGGAGATGGCGATGCGCGGCAAAGGGCAGATCGCCGAGCTGGCGGTGATCGCCGAGCCCGAGGTGGCGGTGATCACCAACGTGGGTCCGGTCCACGTCGAGCTGCTGGGCTCGGTCGAGGCGATCGCCGCGGCCAAGGCCGAGATCCTCGACGACCTGCCGCCCGACGGTACTGCCGTGGCGCCGGTCGAAGCCGGCGTGCTGGAGCCGCACCTGGTGCGGGTGCCGCGGCTGCTGCGCTTCGGGCCCGGCGGCGACGTCGAGGCGACCGAGGTCAAGGTCGAGGACGGGGTGACCGAGGCCCAAGTCACGACCCCCATCGGCAGCCAGCGCTTCCACTTCCCCTTCGCCGAGGCGCACAACCTCACCAACGCATTGGCGGCGATCGCCGCCGGCGTCGCCCTCGGCGCCGACCTCGCCGGCATGGCCGACCGCGCGGCGGACATAGGATTCTCCCGCTTCCGCGGCGAGCGCCTGCAGCTCCCGGGGGGAATCGTCCTCGTGAACGACTGCTACAACGCCAACCCGGTGTCGATGCGCGCGGCGCTCGACCACCTCGCCAGCCTCGAAGCGACCCGCGCGGTCGCCGTGCTGGGCGAGATGGGGGAGCTCGGCCCCGAATCGCCCGGCTATCACCGGGAGGTCGGCGAGCACGCCCGCGCCCGCGGGATCGACTTCGTCGTCGGCGTCGGCCTGCCGGCCCGCGACTACGACCCCGACGAGCTCGTCGCCGACCCCGGCGAGGCGGCGGAATTCCTCGCCCAGCAGCTCGAACCCGGCGACGCGGTCCTGGTAAAGGGCTCGCGCTCGGCCGGCCTTGAGACCATCGCCGAGCAGCTCGCCGACCTGGTCCCGGCGGAGGACGGCTGATGGGCGAAGTCCTGATCGCGGGGATGGCGGCGATGCTGATCTGCATCTTCCTCGGGCCGAAATTCATCGAATACCTGCGGGTGAAGGAGTTCGGGCAGCACATCCGCGAGGACGGTCCCCAGGAGCACCACACCAAGGCCGGGACGCCGACGATGGGCGGGCTGATCGTCTTCGCCTCGATCTGCGTCCCGTTCCTCGTCCTCTCCGACCGCGACGCCCAGAGCATGGCCGTCTTCGGGGTGGCGATGGGCTGCGCCGCCCTCGGCTTCGCCGACGACTACATCAAGATCGTCAAACGCCGCTCGCTCGGGCTCGCCGGCCGCTGGAAGCTGATCGGCCAGCTGATCATGGCGCTGGCGCTGTGGTGGGTCGCCCGCCACGAGGTCGGCCTCGAGCCGACGCTCTACTTCCGGATCGGCGACGGCAGCATCGACCTCGGCCCGGCGCTCTACTTCGTCCTCGTCTTCCTCGTGATCGCCGGCACCTCCAACGGGGTCAACCTCACCGACGGCCTCGACGGCCTCGCCGCCGGCTCCTGCGCGATCGTCCTCCTCGCCTACACGGCGATCGCCTTCGTTGCCAACGAGCAGCAGAACCTCGCCCTGCTCTCCGCCTGCCTGGTCGGCGCCTGCGTCGGCTTCCTCTGGTTCAACGCCTTCCCGGCCTCGATCTTCATGGGGGACACCGGGTCGCTCGGCCTCGGCGGCGCGATCGGGGCGCTGGCGGTGATGACCCAGACCGAGGTCCTGCTGATCATCATCGGCGGCATCTTCGTGATCGAGGCGCTCTCGGTCCTGCTCCAGGTCTTCGCCTTCAAGACCTTCCGCCGCCGCGTCCTGCTGATGGCGCCGCTGCACCACCATTTCGAGATGATGGCCTGGTCGGAGACGAAGATCATGCTCCGCTTCTGGATCATCGCCGCCGTCTGCTCGGGGATCGGCTTCACCTTGTACCAGCAGTCGATCGGGTCCTAGGCGGCCTAGTGACATGATCCGCCGATGCCGGAGATAGAGCTCACCGCGGGTCCGATCGATTACGGCGACTCCGGTGGGGAGGGGAGGCCGCTCGTCTTCATCGGTGGGCTGCCGCACGACGAGAGCCTCTGGGACGCGGTGGTCGCCGAGCTGGTGCCGCAGTTCCGCTGCCTGACCCCGGTGCTGCCGCTGGGAGCCCAGCGCAAGCCCCTGCATCCGGACGCCGACCTCTCGCTGCCGGGGCTGGGGCGGATCGTCACCGAGTTCCTCGAGCGCCTCGACCTCGTCGACGCCGTCGTCTGCTTCAACGACTGGGGCGGCGCCCAGACGATGATCTCCCACGGCGGGGTCGACCGCGTCGGCGCCTTCGTCCTCGTCTCCTGCGAGACCGACCGCAACTACCCGCCCGGGGTCGCCGGCCAGATCGCGGCCCTCTCCGGCTTCATGCCGGGCGGCTTCGGGGTGATGCGCTTCGCCCTCTCCTCGCCGCTGCTGCGGAAACTGCCCTTCACCTACGGGCGGATGAGCAAGCGCGGCGTCCCCGACGAGCTGATGCACCGCTGGCTGCAGCCCCTGAAGCGGCCGGAGATCCGCCGCGACACCCGCCGCTACGTCCGCGACGTCCGCCACGGCAAGCGCGAGATCCGCGCCGCGACGCCAAAGCTCCGCTCCTTCGAGCGGCCGGTGCTGGTCGTCTGGGACGAGGAGGGGACGATGATGCCCAACTCCGAGGGCCGCCGCCTGGCCGAGTCCTTCCCCAACTCGACCTACGTCGAGCTGCCCGACTGCTACACCCTGATCCCGATCGACCAGCCGCAGGCGCTGGCGCGCGAGATCAGGCGGTTCGCCGGCTGATCCGGACGGCGATAGTCCCCGGGGGCGGCAGGGCTGGAGGGGCGGGCGTCGAAGTCTTCCTGGATACGGATGGAGCTGAGATGAGCGCGAAGAAGGCGAAGGCGCCCCGCGCGCCCAGGCGGGTGAAGGCGAAGAAGCGCTCGCGACCGCTCCCGCCCGAGTACAACATCCTCCTCACCGCGACCCTCTGCCTTCTGGCGCTGGGCGCGGTGATGGTCTTCTCCGCCAGCTCGACCACCCGCATCCTCCAGGACGGCGGCCTCTCCGACAGCGCCTTCTACCTGAAGCGGACGCTGCTCTTCGGCGCCGTCGGCCTGACGATCATGTGGTTCGCCTCGCGCCACGGCCTGCGGGTGATCCGCGAGCTGACCCCGCTGCTGCTCGGCGGCTCGATCTTCCTCCTCCTCGCCGTGCTCGCGGCGGGGACCGAAGTCAACGGCGCCACCCGCTGGATCGGCGGCGGCTTCCTCCAGATCCAGCCCTCGGAGCTGACCAAGGTGGCGCTGATCCTCTACGGCGCCGACCTGCTGGCGCGGAAGCCGAAGCGGGTGCGCTCGCTGGAAGGGATGATGCCCTTCCTCCTCGTCGTCGGCGCCTCCTGCCTGCTGATCATGGCCCAGCCGGACATGGGGACGACGATGGTGATCTGCTTCTCCGTCGCCGCCACCCTCGTCGCCGCCGGTGCCCGCCCCGCCGACCTCGGCAAGATCGCGCTCGCGATCGGGGTCCTGGCGCTGCTGATGGCGGTTGTCGAGCCCTACCGGATGGCGCGGCTCACCTCCTTCCTGCACCCGACCGCCGACGCTTCGGGCGCCGGCTTTCAGGCCGCCCAGGCGAAGATCGCCCTCGGCTCCGGCGGCCTCTTCGGCGACGGGCTCGGCAACGGCGTCCAGAAGGCCTTCTACCTGCCCGAGGCCCACACCGACATGATCACCGCGGTGATCGGCGAGGAGCTCGGCTTCGCCGGCATCGCCGGCGTCGTCGGCCTCTTCGCGATGTTCGGCTACGCCGGGCTGAAAACCGCGCAGAAGGCGAAGGACGCCTACGCGAAGATCCTCGTCACCGGTCTCACCTCGCTCGTCCTCGTGCAGGCGACGATCAACCTCTTCGCGGTGATGGGGATGGCGCCGCTGACCGGCGTGCCGCTGCCTTTCGTCTCCTACGGCAACAGCAGCCTGATGGCGACGCTGCTGGCGGTTGGGCTGATCCTCAACGTCGCCCGCGGCGGCAGCGCCAGGGCGGCGCGCGCTTCGACGCCCACTCGCGCTGGCAAACTGCGCGCCATCGAGGGCGGGCGCTCGCCCGCACGTGAAAGGAAACGAGCCCAAAGTGCCAGGAAAGCCAACGGTAGTGGTGGCGGCGGGGGGAACCGCGGGGCACGTCGTGCCCGCCATGGCGGTCGCCGACGAGCTTCGGGCTAGCGGCGCCGAGGTCAGCTTCCTCGGTGCGCGGGGGCGGATGGAGGCGGAGCTGGTGCCGGCAGCGGGCTACGAGATCGACCTGGTGAAGGTGCGGGGGATCGACCGCCGCAACCCGCTGCGGGCCGCCCGGGCCGGCTTCGAGGCCATCGGCGCCGTCGGCGCGGCGCGCAAGGTCCTGCGCCGGCGCGGCGCCGACGCCGTGGTCGGTGGCGGCGGCTACGTCGCCGGCCCCGCCGGCCTGGCCGCGGTGACGACGCGAATCCCGCTGGTCCTGACCGAGGCCGACAGCCACCTCGGCCTCGCCAACCGCCTCCTCGCCGGCCGCGCCCGCCGCGTCTGCCTCGCCTTCCCGATCGAGGGTCGCGAGGGGGAGCGTTACCTGGTCACGGGTCGGCCGGTGCCGCGGCCGGTGCTGGAGGGCGACCGCGGCGCCGCGCGCGAGCGCTTCGGGATCGCCTCCGACGCCCACTGCCTGCTCGTCTTCGGCGGCAGTCAGGGCGCGAAGTCGATCAACCTCGCCGCGGTCGAGGCCTTCGCCGGGGACCCGGAACGCGACTTCCACGTCCTCCACATCGCCGGCAGGCGGGACTTCGCGGAGGTCCAGCGCCGCCTCGACGCCGCGCCCGAGCGCGACCGCTACACGCTGCTCGAGTACGAGCCGAACCTCGGCGACTCCCTGGCCGCCGCCGACCTCGTCCTCGCCCGCTCCGGCGGCTCGATCTTCGAGGTCATTGCCGCCGGCCGGCCGGCGGTCCTCGTTCCCTACCCCTTCGCCACCGCCGACCACCAGAGCGCCAACGCCGAGTGGATGCGGGGCAACGGGGCAGCGACCGTGCTCCCCGACGCCGAGCTGAGCGCCGAGCGCCTGCGAGCGGAGGTCGCGGCGGTCCTTGACGACCCCGAGCGGCTGAGGACGATGGCCGCGAGCGCCCGCGGCCTGGCCAGGCCCGATGCCGCCCGCGTGATCGCCGACGCGGTCCTGGGGGCGATCGAATGAGCGACTGGAGCGGGCGGCGGCTGCACTTCATCGGCATCGGCGGGGCCGGGATGAGCGGGCTCGCGCTCGTCTGCGCCCGGCTCGGCGCAACCGTGACCGGCAGCGACCGCGCCGACTCCTCATATATGGAGCGGCTGCGGAAGGCGGGGCTGGAGCCGGTCGTCGGCCACGACGCGGCCAACCTCCCCGACGGCGCCGAGGTCGTCGTCTCGACCGCGATCGCCGCCGACAACCCCGAGCTGGCGCTCGCCCGCGAGCGCGGCGTCGAGCCGATCCACCGTGGAGCGCTCCTGGCCGAGCTCTGCGCCGAGAAGCGGCTGATCGCGATCGCCGGCACCCACGGCAAGACGACGACCACGGCGATGACCGCCTGGGCGCTGCGCGAGCTCGGCGCCGACCCGGCCTTCTTCGTCGGCGGCGAGGTGCCCGGCCTCGGGCCGGATGGCGAGGCCGCCAACGCCGGCTGGGGCGAGGGCGAGTGGGTCGTCGCCGAGGCCGACGAGAGCGACGCCAGCTTCCTGCGCCTGCACCCCGAGGTGGCGGTGGTCACCAACGTCGAGATGGACCACCATGCGCGCTGGGGCTCGCTGACAGAGCTGCACGAGGCTTTCGTCGCCTTCGCCGGACCCGCGCGCGGCCTCGTCGTGCCGGGCGACGAGGAGATGGGATGGCTGCAGGAGGCGGGGGACGAGGTCGCAATCTTCAACGGCATCTCGCCCGGGCCGGCCGAGCTGGGCCTGTCCGTCCCCGGCGAGCACAACCGCCGCAACGCCCGGGCCGCGATCGCAGCCCTCGAGCTGGCGGGCTTCGACGGCACCGCGGTCGCGAGGGCGCTCACCGGCTTCCGTGGCGTCCACCGACGGCTCGAGCTGAAGGGGCGGCGCGGGCCGGTCTCCGTTTACGACGACTACGCGCACCACCCGACCGAGGTGCGGGCGGCTCTCTCGGCACTGCGCGAGCCGGCCCCTTCCCGCCTCATCGCCGTGTTCCAGCCACACCTCTACTCGCGGACCAAGGCTCTGGCCGAGGGGTTCGGCGCCGCCCTCACCCTCGCCGACGAGGCGATCGTCCTCGACGTCTACCCGGCGCGCGAGGAGCCGGTGGGGGAGCTGGCCGGTGTCAGCGGCCTCCAGGTTGCCCAGGCGGCGGCCGAGCGGGGCGGGGGAATGCCGGTCTGGTGGCTGCCGACGGCGGAGCTGGCGCAGCGGGCGCTGGCCGACCGCCTGGATCGCACCCAGGAGCTCGGCGGTTCGGATCCGGTCCTGGTGACGATCGGCGCCGGCGACGTCTTCAGGCTCGGCGAGGCGCTGGTCGCCGAAAGCTCGGCTGCGGAGGGGGGCGGATGAGCGCGCTGCCGGAGGGAGTGAAAGCGGGCCATCCGCTGGCACGGTTCACGACCGTGCGGACCGGTGGCGCCGCCGACTTCTTCGCCCATCCGCGCGACCTCGACGGCCTGGTTTCGGTCCTGCGCTGGGCCGAGTCCAAGGGGCTGGCCGTCGGCGTGATCGGCTCCGGTTCCAACCTCCTCGTCGCCGACGCCGGTTTCCGCGGTCTCGCCCTCAAGCTCGGCGGCTCGCTGGCGACGATCGAGCGCGAGGGCGATCGCATCCTCTGCGGCGGTGGCGCCCGACTTCCCTCGGCTGCCGCGAAGACGGCGGGGTGGGGTCTCTCCGGCCTCGAGTTCGGAGTCAACATCCCCGGCACCGCCGGCGGAGCGGTGCGGATGAACGCCAACGCCTACGGCGGCCAGCTGGCGCGGGTGCTGGAGTGGGTAGAGGTTGCGACCGGGGCCGGGGTCGAGAAACGCGGTCCGGACGACCTCGGCTTCACCTACCGCCATTCGAATCTGCGGGAAGGAGAAGTCGTCGCCCGCGCGGCCTTCCACCTCGCTCCCGCCGACCCCGAGGAGATCAAGGCGACGCTGGCGAGCATGCGGGAGCGGCGGCGCGAGGCCCAGCCCTCGGGGATCAAGACCTTCGGCTCGACCTTCAAGAACCCCGAGGACGCGCGGGCAGAGGGGAAGTCGGCTGGGCAGCTGCTCGAGGCGGCCGGCTGCCGCGGCCTTCGCCACGGGGGCGCCCGCTTCTCCGAGAAGCACGCGAACTTCGTCGAGAACATGGGGGAGGCGACCACCGCCGACGTGCTCGGGCTGATGGCCGAGGGGCGTCGTCGCGTCCACGAGCGCTTCGGCGTCGAGCTCGAGCCCGAGGTGCAGGTGCTGGGCGAGGTGCGGTGGCCGGACGGTTGGGACCTGTGACCCGCAAGCGGCTGCTGATCGGCCTCGCGGTGGTGCTCGTCGCCGCCGTCGGGATCTACTGGTTCGTCATTCGCGCGGGCTCGGCCGAGCCCCGCGTCCTCGTTCCCGATCTCAGCGCAGCGATCGGCGAAGGCTCCGACGCGGTCGGCGTTGCCGCAAACGGCGCCGTCGTCCGCTGGCTGCCGCTGCCGGAAGATCCGCCGCTGCCGCAGCTGCCGCTGGAGGAAGTGCCGAAGGGAGGCCGGGTCAAGGGCACGGCGCTGGAACAGGTGCAGGTACTCGCCGCCGTCCCGAACCCCCTGCGGCCCTATCTGGCTCGCAGCTCCTTCGGAGAGAACGGGGTGGAAGTCGAACTGACGACGGGGATCGAGATCCGCTTCGGCGACGCCTCCCAGGTCCGGCGAAAGTGGAATGCCGCCGCGGCCATCCTCGCCGATCCCGAAGTTACGGCACTCGATTATGTAAACGTGATCGCGCCGAGCCGGCCCGTCTACGAGGGCTCGGGGCATGAACTTCCGCCCCCGCCCTGAACCCGGTCAAAGGTCGGTTGAAGGGCTTTGCAGAGCGGTGTCGAAAAGTCTCGACCTGAGGGTGAGACTAGCTGAACCCTCAAGTCATGGTCGAGATATGGAGACTGCACGATGGCTGCCGGGCGTTTGACAGAGGAGCAGCAATGCCCTACGTTGAGCGCAATTTCCGTGCTTGAAGCGGCAACTCGAACCCTAGAGTGTTGCTGAAGGCTCGGACGGAACAAGGGCTCAACTCAATATGGAATCCACTTACTTGGCAGTGATCAAGGTCGTCGGCGCTGGCGGCGGCGGCACCAATGCCGTCAGCCGGATGATCGACGCCGGAATCAGGGGCGTCGAGTTCGTCGCCGTCAACACGGATGCCCAGGCGCTGCAGGCCTGCGACGCCGACATCAAGCTTTCGATCGGCCAGGAGTTGACCCGCGGCCTCGGCGCCGGGGGCAACCCCGAGGTCGGAGCCGGCGCCGCGGCCGAGAGCCGCGACGAGATCAAGGAGGCGCTGAAGGGCGCCGACATGGTCTTCGTCACCGCTGGCGAGGGCGGCGGCACCGGGACCGGCTCGGCCCCCGTGATCGCCGAGATCGCCAAGGAGGAGATCGGCGCCCTCACTGTCGGCGCGGTGACCAAACCGTTCGAGTTCGAGGGCAAACGGCGGATGCAGCAGGCGCTCGAAGGCATCGAGAAGCTGCGCAACAAAGTCGACACCCTGATCATCGTCCCGAACGAGAAGCTGCTGCAGGCCGTCGAGCGGCGCACCAGCGTCCTCGAGGCCTTCCGCCAGGCCGACGACATCCTCCGCCAGGGCGTCCAGGGCATCACCGACCTGATCACGATTCCCGGCCTGATCAACCTCGACTTCGCCGACGTGCGGACGATCATGCGCGACGCCGGCTCGGCCCTGATGGGCGTCGGCTCGGCCTCCGGCGAGGCCCGCGCCCTCGACGCCGCCAAGGCCGCGATCACCTCGCCGCTGATCGAGGAGTCGATCAAAGGCGCGACCGGGATGCTGCTGAACATCACCGGGCCCGAGGACCTCGGCCTCTTCGAGGTCAACGAGGCGGCCCAGCTGGTCCAGGCCGAGGCCGACGACAACGCCAACATCATCTTCGGCTCCGTCGTCGACCAGTCGATGAAGGACGAGGTCCGGGTGACGGTGATCGCCACCGGCTTCGAGGGCTTCGAGCTTCTGGCCCGTTCGCCGCAGCGGGTGCGGCGTCGGTACGAGAGCCGCCCGCGGGTCTCCGCCGAGGACACGGAGATCCGGAAACTTCGGGTCTCCGAGGACGACATCGACGTGCCCGGCTTCCTCAAAGAGTAGAAGCGGCCTCTCCAATAGATTGACCGGGTGACCACTGCGGCCGCCCGGCGCACCTCTCTCTTTCAGCAGCACCAGGATCTCGGCGCCAAGCTAGTTCCGTTTGCTGGCTGGGAGATGCCGGTGACCTACGAGGGGATCCGCGAGGAGCATTCGGCGGTGCGGCGGCATGTGGGGATGTTCGACGTCTCGCACATGGGCGAGGTCGAGGTCGAGGGGCCGGGGGCGCTCGCCTTCCTGCAGCGGGTGCTCTCCAACGACGTGGCCAAAATCGCGATCGGCGGGGCGCAGTACTCCTGCCTCTGCCAGGAGGACGGCGGCGTCCTCGACGACCTCTTCGTCTACCGGCTGGGAGGCGACCGCTATCTGGTCGTCACCAACGCCGCCAACCATGAGGCCGACCTCGCCTGGCTCGGGCGCCAGAGCCGCGGGTTCGACGTCATCGTCCGCGACGTCGCCGACCGCTATGCGATGCTCGCCGTACAGGGGCCGCACGCCCGCCAGGTGTTGACCAGCGCCCTGGGAATCGAGCTGCCGCCGCGCTTCCATGTCTCCCACGTGCGCGTCGGCCGTCGCCCGGCGCTCGCCTGCGGCACCGGCTACACCGGCGAGGACGGGGCCGAGCTGCTGATCGACCCCGAGGTCGCGGCACCTATCTGGAGCGAGCTGCTTGACGCCGGGGTCGTCCCCTGCGGGCTCGGCGCCCGCGACACCCTGCGGCTGGAGGTCTGCTACCCGCTGCACGGAAACGAGCTGACGCCGGAGCGCAACCCGATCGAAGCCGGGCTCGGCTGGTGCTGCAAGGAGGCGACGGGCTTCGTCGGCTCCGAGGCGATCGCCCGCGCCCGCGCCGAGGGCACCGCCGAGAAGCTGGTCGCCTTCGAGATCGAGGGCCAGGGGATCCCGCGTGAAGGCAACCCCGTCCTCCACGGCGGTGAGCCGGCCGGCGCCGTCACCAGCGGCACCTTCTCGCCCTCGCTCGAGCTCGGCGCCGGGATGGCCTACGTGAGGTCCGATCTGGCCGAGGTCGGGACCGAAGTCGAGATCGACGTGCGCGGCAAGCATCGCGCCGCCCGGATAGCTTCCAAGCCCCTCTACGACGCCAAAAGGAGCTGAGCCTTGGCCGACGCCACCTACCCCGACGACCTCCGCTACCACGAGGAACACGACTGGGCCCGGATCGAGGGGGAGCAAGCAACCCTCGGGATCACCTGGTTCGCCCAGGACTCGCTCGGCGAGGTCGTCTTCTTCGACCCCCCCGAGGTCGGAGCGACGATCCAGAAAGACTCCTCCTACGCCGAGGTCGAGTCGGTGAAGGCGGTCTCCGACGTGATCGCGCCGCTCTCCGGCGAGATCGTCGAGGTCAACGACGCGCTGCAGGACAACCCCGAGAAGGTCAACGAGGATCCCTACGGCGACGGCTGGCTGGTCAAGATCCGGCTGACCTCGCCCGAGGAGGCGGAAACCCTGCTCGGCGGCGCGGAATACCGCAAGATGCTGGACCGTTAGGCCGGAAGCCCAGCCACCCGCTTCCCTAGCCTTAGCTGTGTGACCCGCTACACCTCCGCCACCCCTGACGACCGGCGGCAGATGCTCGACGCGATCGGCGTCGGCTCCGCCGCGGAGCTCTTCGAGCAGATCCCCGAGCCGCTGCGCCTGGGCCGGCCGCTGGCGCTGCCGGACGGGATGGGCGAGGCGGAGGTCTACGAGCGGCTGGCGGCGCTGGCCGAGCGCAACGCCGACGCCGAAGCGCAGGTCTGTTTCGTCGGCGCCGGGATGTACGACCACTACGTGCCGGCGATCGTCGACGCGATCACCTCACGCAGCGAGTTCCTCACCCCCTACACGCCCTACCAGCCGGAGATCTCCCAGGGTGGGCTGCAGGTGATGTTCGAGTTCCAGACCGCGATGTCGGAGCTGACCGGCCTGCCGGTCTCCAACGCCGGGCTCTACGAGGGGCCGTCCTCGGTCGCCTCCGCCGGCTACCTGGCGATGGGCGCGACCAAGCGGCGCAAGTTCGTCGTCTCCCGCGGCCTTCACCCGCACAGCCGCGAGACGCTCGCGACCTACTCGGTCGGCTACGGCGCCGAGCTGGTCGAGGTCGGGCTCGAGGGCGGGTTGACCGACGCCGCGGCGCTGGCCGGGGCGGTCGACGGCGAGACCGCCGCGGTCATCCTCCAGAGCCCGAACTTCCTCGGCTCCGTCGAGGACGTCGAGGCGCTCGGGGCGGCGGCGAAGGAGCACGGGGCGCTGCTGATCGTCGCCTGCGACCCGATGACGCTGGGGATCCTGAAGCCGCCGGGCGAGTGCGGCGCCGACATCGCCCTCGGCGAGGGGCAGCCACTCGGCAACCGCCTCGACTTCGGCGGGCCGTCCTTCGGCTTCTTCTGCGCGACCGAGGCGCAGATCCGCCGCATGCCGGGGCGGATCGCCGGCGAAACCGAGGACGTCGACGGCCGCCGCGGCTTCGTCCTCGCGCTGCAGACCCGCGAGCAGCACATCCGCCGGGAGAAAGCCACCAACAACATCTGCACCGCCCAGGCGCTGAACGCGCTGGGGGCGATGGTCCACCTGGCCTGGCTGGGACGCCAGGGTTTCCGCGAGCTGGGGGAGCTGCTGGTCCAGCGGACCGCCTACGCGCGCGAGCGGCTGACCGCTGTGGACGGGGTCAAGCTGCTGCACGAGGCGCCGGTGGCGCGCGAGTTCGCGGTGCGGCTCGACGCGCCTGTGGACAAGGTGCTCGACCGCGTCGCCGAGCGCGGGATCGCCGCCGGCTACCCGCTTGGCCGCGACTACCCCGAGTTCGAGGACGGTTTGCTGATCGCGATCACCGAGCGCCGGACGAAATCGCAGATCGACGAGCTGGCGGAGGCGCTGGGGGCGGCGCTCTCCGCCGAGCGTGGCGCCTTTCCGTCTCAGAAGGACGCAAAGGCGCCTGTTCCCGAGGGGGCAAGCTGATGGCCCTGACCGAGACGCCGATGCAGGCCGAACGCGCGCGGACGATCTACGAGAAGTCGAAGCCGGGGCGCCGGGCGGCGGCGCTGCCGGCCGCTGAAGTCCCGGAGAAGCCGCTCGCGGAGCTGATCCCGGAGAACCTCCTGCGCGCGGCGCCGCCCCGCCTTCCCGAGATCGCCGAGCCGGAGATCGTTCGCCACTACAACCGGCTCTCGCGCCGCAACTTCGACCTCGACAGCGGCTTCTACCCGCTCGGCTCCTGCACGATGAAGCACAACCCGCGGCTCAACGAGCGGGTGGCGGCGCTGCCCGGCCACGCCCGCCTGCACCCGGCCCAGGACCCGCGGCGCGCCCAGGGCGCGCTGGAGCTGATGTGGCTGCTGCAGGAATCCCTCAGCGAGATCTGCGGCCTGCCGCACGTCAGCCTCCAGCCCAGCGCCGGCTCCCACGGCGAGCTCGCCGGCCTGCTGCTGACCCGCGCCTACCACGCCGACCGTGGCGAAGAGCGGACCAAGGTCCTCGCTCCCGACACCTCTCACGGGACCAATCCGGCCTCGGTGACGATGGCCGGCTACGAGGTGGTCAAAGTCGCCACCGACGAGCAGGGCGGGGTCGAGATGGACGACCTGCGGGCGAAGCTGGCCGAGAACGAGGGCGAGGTCGCCTGCCTGATGCTGACCAACCCGAACACGCTCGGCGTCTTCGACGAGAACATCGCCGAGATCGCGAAGCTGATCCATGAGGCCGGCGGCACCCTCTACTACGACGGCGCCAACCTCAACGCGGTGATGGGCCACTCGCGGCCCGGCGACATGGGCTTCGACATCGTCCACGTCAACCTCCACAAGTCCTTCAGCCAGCCGCACGGGGGCGGCGGTCCCGGCGCCGGCCCGATCGCGGTCTCCGATCGGATCGAGCCCTACCTGCCGCGACCGCAGGTGGTCCGCCGCGCGGGCTCGAACGGCCATGGCCCCGGCTTCGACCTCGACTTCGAGCGGCCGAAGTCGATCGGGCGCCTGCGCGGCTTCCAGGGCAACTTCGGCGTCTTCGTCCGCTCCTACGCGTACATCCTCAGCCTCGGCGGCGACGGCCTCTCCGAGGCCTCGGAGACGGCGGTGCTGAACGCCAACTACCTGAAGGCGCGCCTGGCCGAGGGCCGCGCCGGCGAGCGCCTCCCGATCGCCTTCGACCGCCACTGCATGCACGAGTTCGTCCTCTCCGGCAAGCCGATGAAGCGCGACCTCGGCCTCGCCACCCTCGACCTCGCCAAGCGCCTGCTCGACTTCGGCTTCCACCCGCCGACGGTCTACTTCCCGCTCCTCGTCGAGGAGGCGCTGATGGTCGAGCCGACCGAGACCGAGACCAAGGAGTCCCTCGACGCCTTCGCCGAGGCGATCGAGAAGATCCTCGCCGAGGCCGAGGACAACCCCGAGCTCGCCAAGAACGCCCCCTACACGACCCCCGTCCGCCGCCTCGACGAGGTCAAGGCGACGCGCCAGCCGGTCGTGCGCCAGCAGTTCGGGTAGTGACCGGCCCCGCCTACCGGCCGCGGCCGGTGGAGGCTCGGATGGCGACGGCGGACGAGCTCGAGGCGCTGACCGAGACCCTGGTCCTCGCCTTCCGCGAGGACCCGGTCTGGAGCTGGGGCTTCTCGGTCCGGGAGCAAGGACTGGAAGGTATGCGGGCGGCCTGGCGGCTCTTCCTGCATTCGGCCCTCGGCTACGGCTGGGTCTGGCGCACCGAGGACGGCTCGGCCATTGCGCTCTGGCTACCGCCCGGCAAGCCCGACCTGCTGCCCGAGGACGAGGAGCGCTTCGAGCCGCTGATGCGCCAGACGCTCGGCTCCGGCACCGACCGCCTGCTGAGGGCGTACGAGCCCTTCGAGCGGGCGCGGCCGAGCGAGCCCCACTACTACCTCAGCCTGCTCGGCACCCACCCCGATCGCAGCGGCCAGGGGTGGGGGATGGGGCTGCTCGCCGACAACCTCGCCCGCATCGACGCCGAGGGCGCCGCCGCCTACCTCGAGTCCTCCAATCCCGCCAACCTGCCGCGCTACGAACGGCTCGGCTTCGCCGTCTTCGACCAGCTCGACCTCGGCGAGGGAAAATCCGTCGCCCAGATGTGGCGCGAGCCCTCTCGCTAGAGCTGCGGCAGCTCCTGCTCGAGCTCCAGCACCGGGGCGAAGAGGTCGCCGTGCTGGTCGATCCGCTCGAGGACATCGCCGGCCTCGAAAACGAGGCTCGATCCGTCGCCTGAATCGGCCACGGCTTCGACCTCCTCCCAGGCCACCGGGGTCGAGCAGGTGGGGCGTTCGCGGGCGCGCAGGGAGTAGACGGAGATCGTCGTTTTGCGTTCGTTGTTCTGGTACCAGTCGATGAAGACCTTGCCGCTGCGGTCGGTCTTTTTGCCCATCTTGGCGAGGATGTTCTCGGGGTCCTGCTTGGCGATCAGCTGGGCGAGGGCCTGGGCGAAGGGGCGGGTCTCCTCGTAGGTGGTTTTGGTGTTGAGGGGGACGTAGAGCTGCATCCCCTTCGAGCCGGAGGTCTTGACGAAGGACTCGAGTCCCAGCTGGTCGAGCACCTCGCGCAGGCGCAGCGCCACCCGCGAGCAGTCGACGACGTCGGCGGGCGGGCCCGGGTCGAGGTCGAAGGCGACCACGGTCGGCCGTTTCGGCGCCCGGCTGCGCGAGAGCGAGGGGTGCAGCTCCAGCGCCGCCAGCTGCGCCATCCAGATCAGCGTCGGCAGGCTGTCGCAGACGCAGAACTCGATCACTCCCGCACGCGGCCCCGCTTGCACTTTCGCCGTCTTCACCCATTTCGGCCGGTGCTTCGGGCAGCGCTTCTCGAAGAAGGCGGCGTCGAGATCCTCGACCCCTTCCGGGAAGCGGCGCAGCGTCACCGCGCGGCCGCTCAGGTGGGGGACGATCGCCGGCGCTACCTTGGCGTAGTAGTCGACCATCTCGCCCTTGGTGAACCCGGTCTTCGGGTAGATCACCTTGTCGAGGTTGGAGAGCCGCAGCTCCTTGCCCTCGACCTCGACCTGCCGCGTCTCGCCCACGGCAAAGAATTCTATTTCGAGGCTTTTGCTTTGGACCGCGAAGAGCTCTTGCTTTTCGTCTTCGCTTTGCCCTTGGCAGCTTTGCCTTTGGCTTTCGAGGCTTTCTTCGCGCCGTCGCCGCCGCTGCCTTTGTCTTTGACCGCGGCGATGCTTTCCTCCAGCGCCGCCATCAGGTCGGGAGCTTTGGTCGCCTTCGGTTCCTCGGCTTCGGGCGCGACGATCTCCTTGCCTTCGGCCTTCCGTTCGATCAGCGCCAGCAGCTGCTCGCGGTACTCGTCGCGGTAGCTGTCCGGTTCGAATTCGGTGCTGAGCGAGTCGATCAGCTGTTCCGCCATCTGCTGCTCTTTCTTCGCGACTTTCGGCTTCTTGTCCGGCAGCGCGTCGTCGAGGTCGGAGGGCGGCACGACCTCGTCGTGGAAGCGCATCGTCGTCAGGGTGAGAACGCCGTCGGAGGCGCGGATCGCCGAGAGGTGCTCTTTGTTGCGGAAGACGAAGCGGGCGATCGCCGCCTTCCCGGAGCTCTCCATCGCGCTGGCGAGCAGCGAGTAGGCCTTCTCGGCGCCGTCGGCGGGGCCGAGGTAGTAGGGGCTGTCGAAGTACATCGGGTCGATTTCCTCGATGTCGACGAAGTCCTTGACGTCGATCGCCCGCGTCTTCTCCGGCGCCAGGGCGGCCAGGTCGTCCTTGCCCAGCGGCACGTACTGGCCGGGGGAGAGCTCGTAGGCCTTGATGATGTTCTCGTAGGGGACCTCTTCGTCGGTCCCTTCGGCCACCCGGCGGTGTTTGATCTTGGCGCTGTCGGACTCGCGGATCTCGCGCAGGGCGATGTTGCGCCGCGCCACGGCGCTGAACATGCGAACCGGCACGTTCAGCAGCCCGAAGCTGATGGTTCCACTCCAAATCGCTCTAGCCATTGATCTGCGTTCCTTCCCCTGGACTCCTTACCCGGATTCTTTCAAGCAAACGCGCCCGCTCAACAGAGGTCGCCACAGCGGCAGCCATCTTGCGCCGCCCGCCGATGCGGGATCATGCCGCGGTGCTCTTCGAGCTGCGAGAGGTCGGAGTCGACCGCGGCGGCCGCGCCGTCCTCGACTCCTTCGACGCCTCGATCCCCGAGGGGTCGACCGCGATCGTCGGGCCTTCCGGCGCCGGCAAGTCGACGCTGCTGCGGCTGCTCAACCGGCTCGCCGACCCCGATCGCGGCGAGATCGAGTTCCGCGACCGCCCGTTGACTGCCTACGAGCCGCTGTCGCTGCGGCGGCAGGTCTCGCTGGTGCCGCAGCTGCCGGCGCTTCTGGAGGGGACGGTCGAGTCGAACCTGCGCTACGCCGCCCAGCTGGCCGGGGAGGAGCTCGACGTCGAGGCGACCCTCGCCCGCGCCGGCCTCGACCCCTCCTTCGCCGAGCGCGACGTCAGCCGGCTCTCGGTCGGCGAGCAGCAGCGGGCGATGCTGGCGCGGGCGCTGGCGCAGCGGCCGGCGGTGCTGCTGCTCGACGAGCCGACCTCGGCCCTCGACCACGCCGCCCGCGACCGGATCGAGGCGGCACTGGCGGAGCTGCGGCGCGAGCAGGAGGTCTCGATCGTCCTCGTCAGCCACGACCCCGAGCAGGCGCGCCGTCTCGGCGACCGAGTGCTGGAGATGCCGGCGTGAGCACCTCGATCCACGTCGAGCTCTGGCAGGTCGGCGCCTCCCTGGTCCTGGTCGGCCTCGCCGCGGCGATCTCCTTCTGGCAGCGGGCCGACCTCGAGCGGGACATCCTCGTCGCCACCGGCCGCTCGATCGTCCAGCTGACCCTGGTCGGCTACGCGATCAAGCTGATCTTCGACGTCGACTCGATCTGGCTCGTGTTGTTACTCCTGGCGGTGATGGTCTTCTTCGGCGCCCTCACCGCCCGCCACCGCGCCGCCAAGGTCCCCGACTCCTTCGGGCCGCTGCTGATCGCCCTGGCGCTGGCCGGCGCGGGCACCCTCGGCCTCGTCGTCGCCCTCGGCATCTTCGAACCGACCCCGCGCTACCTGGTCCCGGTCGGGGGCATGGTGATCGGCAATGCGATGACCGCCAGCGCCGTCGCCCTCAACCGTCTCGGCGACGAGATGGCCGACGCGCGGGCGCGGATCGAGGCGACGCTGGCGCTCGGCGCCACGGCTCGCGAAGCCGCCGCGCCGACCGTCCGGCGCTCCCTGCGCTCGGGGATGATCACCCTCGTCGACTCGACCAAGACCACCGGCCTGATCTTCTTCCCGGGGACGATGGTCGGGATGCTGCTCGCCGGCGCCAGCCCCACCGACGCCGTCCGCCTGCAGCTGATCCTCCTCTACACCCTCCTCGGCAGCGTCTCGATCTCAGCGCTCACCGCGACCATGCTCGCGTACCGCCACTTCTTCACTCCGGCGGCGCAGCTGCGCGAGGACTAGGGGCGGCAGCACCAGCCTTCTACTCGCGGGAACGAAGCGGCATCCCCTCCCGGGGAAAAGGCGTGTGAGATGTCGGCGACGGCCCGCGCCTTGCCCCGGCCGACGGGGAGGAAGAGCCACTGGTCGGCGCCAGGCCAGGCGACGAGCAGGCGGCGGCCGTCGGGCGACCAGGCGACTTCGCCGAGGCTGCCGGGAACGGTGAGGAGGCTGCGCGGTTTTTCGGCCCCTGGAGCGAAGAGGAGGACCTCGCTGTGGGTGCCGTGGTCCCGCCAGTGGGTGACGACGGCGGCGACGGCCTGCTTCTTGGGAGCCAGCGCAGCACCGACCAGGCTTGAGCCGGCCGGGAGCGGGAGCGTGCGCGCTTCGCCTAGCTTTCGAATCAGGGCGATCTTCCGAACCCAGATGCCACGCAGCCGCAGGTCTCGCGGCGAAGCTTCGAGGATCGCGGTTCCGCCGGCGCCCCATTCCAAGCGGGAGATGTGGGGCAACGTCGGGCCTCCCGCCAGCTCTTCCCCGGTCTCGCTGTAGACGACTCGCAGTCTGCCGTCGCCGGTGACATACGCCAGCCCCGGGTCTCCGCGGGGCGACCAGGCCGGCGCAACGGGGGCGGTGGAGCGCGCCAGCAACCGATCGTCCGTCCCGTCCCCGGCGACGATCCGCAGCTCCTCCGCGGAGCGATAGGCGATTCGTTCTCCGGCTGGTGCCCAGCGCGGCGTCCTCACCCTTGCCCCTGAGGTCAGCGACCAGTGCGGGGTGCCGCCGGGCTCGACCGCGCTCAGCGTCCGGCCCTTGGCGGCGGCGACGAAGAGCCCGTGCGGCGACCAGCTCGCTTCTTCGTAGTCGCCGAGCAGGCGCCGCGAGCCGTCGGGCTGGACGACCCACGGCCCCGCCGCGCTCTGGACGAGCAGGCGGCCGCCGCCGGGGATCCGGGCCAGCTCGGGTTCTGGCTTCGGCGCCGGGCTCTCGACCACCTCCCCGACCCAGTCCCGGACGGCGGCGCCGGCCGGCGAGAGCAGCAGCGCCGCCAGCAGCGTCGCCAGAGAGAGCCCGAGCGCGAGGCGGGCAGCCGGTCGCCTCCTTCGCCCCTCCGAGGTTGAGGGGGTCATAGCCCCCCGAACTTCGGAGCGGCCGCTCTGCCGTTCCTCGAAGGCGGCGGCGATGATTCGCCCGCCGCGCTCCTCGGCGTCGGGCGGCTCGGGGATCGCGGCGTCCCGGAGCGCGCGGCCGATCCGGTCGTTGCTCATCGCTTCTCCTCCGCGAACGACTCCGCCTCCGCCGCCTCGCGCAGTCGGTCGAGCCCGCGGCGCAGCCGCGAGTTGACCGTTCCCCGCGGCAGCGCCAGCATCCGCGCGATCTCGCCGGGCGTGTACTCGAGCAGGTGCCGCAGGACGACGACCGCGCGCTGCTCGGCCGGCAGCTCCTTCAGCGCCGCCATCAGCTCGCCGCCGATCTCTTCCGGCGGCGGCAGCGGCTCGAAGACCGACTCGGCCCCGTCGACCCGCCGCCGCAGCGCCTCCCGCCGCGCCCAGTCGAGGGCGCGGTTGACGACGATCCGGTGCAGCCAGGGCCGGAAGGGGCGGCGGCGGTCGAAGCGGTCGAGCGCGTCGACCGCGGCGAGGAAGGCGTCCTGGGCGATGTCCTCGGCCGCGGCGGCGTCGTGGACGACGAGGTAGGCGGCTCGGTAGGCGCCGCGCCAGTGCAGCGAGTAGAGCCGCGCCATCGCGGCTCCGGAGCCATCCTGCGCTTCGCGGACGAGCCGTCGCTCGTCGGCGGCGTCCTCAACCTGCAAGCCCGACCTCCTCTCGCCATCTCAATCTTCTCGCACCCACCGGCCCATCCGCACCAGCGTCTTGCTTAGCCGTCCCCGCATCGTCGACGTCAGCCGGCCCCGCGGCAGCTCGACGACGAAGGCTGGCGCCGTGAAGCGGTGGTTCTGCCAGTTCGGCCCGGTCCCCGCCGGCCAACGCATCGGGCGAAACGACATCCGGCTGAGGATGGCGAAATGTCGCCCGGCCGCGACGCTGTGACCCCAGGCGCGAACGAACGGGCGCTGCCCTCGGTACTGGTGGAACCAGATCGTCGCCGCCGGTTGCAGGGCTCGGATGATCCGCGCCGCGAGACGGGTTTCCGGCTCGGAGAATGGACGCGGGCCGGAGTATTCGGGGTCGCCCGGGCTCCCGCTCGGCCGCCATCGCGAAAGGAAGTTGCGATTGAGGTCGACGCCGTCGGCGTTCAGCCGCGAGCGGGCGGCGGAGCCGTCCGGGTTCAGGTTCGGGACGACGAAGATGTCCGCGCTGGGGTCGGGACAGCCGCCGATCGTCGGCTCGATCGCACTGGCGCCGCACTCGTCGCCGTGGATGCAGCCGAAGACGAGCAGCTCGCCCGGCCACTTCGGGTCGCCCACTTGGCGTACCTCGATCGGCCGGCCCTGCGCCGAGTGGCCGACGACCCCCGTCCGCGCCACGAGATTGCCCGGCCGCCGCGGGGTTTTGGCGAAGTCGAGGAAACCGTCGTGCGGCTGCGGGGCGGGGGCGAGGAGGGCGAGTGCTGCCAGCAGCGCGACCATCAGAAGGCCCGGAGGAAGTTAGCGGGGAGGCCGAGCAGCATCCAGACCGGCTCATGGACGTCGAATGACCCGGTGTCGATCGCCAGCAGGGTTCCGTCGGGCGCGTCCTTCGTGTCGCGGCTGTGGACGAGGACTTCGGTTCCGTCGGCGCTGAGCGACAGCCGCAACTGGAACGGTTCACGCAACCCGAGGTGGTCGAGCTGGGGGAGGTCGACGCAGACGGCGCGGCCGCGGACCGTGTCGAGCGCGTGCAGGAAGGTCTCCTTGCCGGTGTAGAGGGTGTAGGCCCAGCGGCCGTCAAGGCCAGCGACGCGGCTGACGGCGGATCCCTGCATCCGCTCGTCCGGCTCGGAGGGGTCGACGATCGGGTGCGGCAGCAGGCGGCCGCTGGAGACGTCGAGCGCCCGCACCTCGTAGCCGCCGCGGCGCCGGCCGCCGTAGAAGTTGTGGATCAGGTACATCGTCGAGGCATCTGGGGAGAGCGCGTCGAAGCCGTAGGCGCCGCGGAGGCTGAAGCGGGTGATTGCGTGGTCCGGGGCGTTGCCGGTCTGCGGATGGCGGAGGAAGAGCTGCGTGTCGAGGATCGCGAACCCGCTCCATTTCGGCGGGTAGCGGCGCGGCGAGGTCGTGAGCACGAGCTTGCCGTCGGCGAACCCGGCGGCGCTGCCGTCGGAGGCGACCGCGGGCAGGTACCAGCTCCCGCGCAGGTACCACCAGCGGTCGATCGTCGCGTCCCGCAGGTCGATCCGCTCGACCACCGTCACCGGGTGGCGGGTGTGGGGGGAGAGGGCGACGTAGCGGTAGGGCGGATCTTCGAGGTAGTGCGCCGCGCCGAGCAGCCCGAAGCCGTCGGCTCGGGCCGCGGCGGGAGCCAGGGCCAGCGCCAACAGCAGCGTCGCGATCGCGGTCAGTCCCTTTCTCATGCCCTCTATACGTACGAGCGCCGCCCAGAGGTCCCGGTCCCGCCGATCGCACCTGCCAGACTCGGCGCGTGTCCCGTTCCCAGCGACTGACGCTGATCGCGACGATCCTCGGCTCGACCGTCGTCTTCCTCGACAGCACCGTCGTCAACGTCGCCCTGCCGGCGATCAGCGAAGACCTCGACGCCGGCCTCTCCGGTCAGCAGTGGGTGGTCGAGGCATACATGCTGACGATGGTCTCGCTGCTCCTGGTCGGCGGCTCGCTCGGGGACCAGTTCGGGCGCCGCCGGATGTTCGTCGCCGGGCTGATCGCCTTCGGCGCCACCTCGGCTCTCTGCGCAGTCGCCCCCACGGTCGAGTTCCTCGTCGGCGCCCGGGCGCTGCAGGGGATCGCCGGCGCCCTGCTGGTGCCCGGGTCGCTGGCGATCGTCGCCGCCACCTTCGCGGGCGAGGCGCGCGGCAAGGCGGTGGGCACCTGGACCGCCTGGACCGGGATCGCGACCGTGATCGGGCCGGCCGGCGGCGGCGCCCTCATCGGCCTCACTTCCTGGCGGGCGATCTTCTGGGTCAACCTGCCGCTGATCGCGGGGACCGTGATGCTGACTCTGCACGCGGTCGAGGAGAGCCGCGATCCCGAAGCCTTCCGCGGCATCGACTGGGGCGGGATCGCGCTCTCGGCCGCGGGTCTCGGCGGCCCGGTCTACGCCCTGATCGAACAGCCGGATCACGGCTGGAGCGACCCGCTGGTCTGGATCCCGCTCCTCGGCGGCGTCCTCTGCTTCGCCCTCTTCGTCCTCCGCGAGGCGCGCGCCCGCCACCCGATGATGGACCTCGGCCTCTTCCGGATCCGCAACTTCGCCGTCGCCAACCTGACCACGCTCTCCGCCTACGCCGGGCTGATCGGCGGCCTCTTCTTCGTCGGCCTCTTCCTCCAGCAGGTGGCCGGATACTCGGCGCTGGAGGCGGGGCTGGCGACGACGCCGATCTCGGTCCTGCTCTTCGTCCTCTCGCCGCGCTTCGGCCGCCTCGCCTCCGGCACCGGGCCGCGGCTGCCGATGACGGCGGGGCCGATCGTCGGCGGCCTCGGCCTGCTGCTGATGCTGCGCGTCGACTCCGGCGCCGACTACGTCACCGAGGTGCTGCCGGCGGTCCTCGTCTTCGGCCTCGGGCTCTCGGCGACGGTGGCGCCGCTGACCGCGACCGTCCTCGACTCGGTCGAGGAACGCCACGTCGGCATCGCCTCCGGGATCAACAACGGCGTCTCCCGCGTCGCCGGCCTGCTGGCGATCGCCGTCCTGGGGGCCGTCATCTCCGCCCGCTTCGACGCGATCGCCGGCGACGTCGCCGGCGGTCCTCTCACCGACGCGGCGACCGCCGCCTCCACCGCCGCCTTCCACCTCGGCGTCCTCATCGCCGCCGGCCTGATGATCGCCGGCGGCATCGCCTCCGGCCTAGGCATCGAGAACCCGCGAAGAAGAGTCGGCTCCATCCCCAACCGCGGCTCAGCCGCCGCGGGGGAGTGCGGCCACACCACCGACGGCGACTGCACTCCACAGCAAGAAAAGGCCGCGACGGCAACCGACCTCGCCTGAGGTACCCGGTCAACCGGCGCGGCTTTTAGCCGGAAGGGACACCCCTCGAACGGGCGGATACTCAAAACGGCGGCCTAATTAGGCCGCCGTTTGTCCGGGCGAGGGGTGTCCCTTCCCGGACCCTCAACTAGGCTCCGCCGCGTGTCCCAGCCGATCATCTTCTCGGGCATCCAGCCGACCGGCCGCAAGCACCTGGGCAACTACATCGGCGCGATCCGCCAGTACGTCGAGGGCCAGGAGCGGGGCGAGCCGGCGATCTTCTGCATCGTCGACCTGCACGCGATCTCGGTCCCCTACGACCCGGTCGAGCTGCGCGAGCGCGTCTACGACACCGCCGCGATCCTGCTCGCCGCCGGCCTCGACCCCGAGCGCTGCATCCTCTTCCGCCAGTCCGACGTCCCCGAGCACACCGAACTGACCTGGCTGCTCTCGGCGGTCACGGCCCATGGCGATCTCAACCGCATGCACCAATTCAAGGAAAAGGTCGGCAAGGACCGCGAACTGGCCTCCGCCGCGCTCTTCTACTACCCGGTGCTGATGGCCGCCGACGTCCTCGCCTACCGGGCGACGGAGGTGCCGGTCGGCGACGACCAGCGCCAGCACGTCGAGCTGATGCGGGAGATCGCCCGTCGCTTCAACGCCCGCTTCGGCGACACCCTGGTGGTCCCGGAGCTGGTGATCCCCAAGGTCGGCGCCCGGATCATGGACCTGCAGGAGCCGGAGCGGAAGATGTCGACCACCGGCGGGACCGAGCAGGGGACGGTCCTCGTGCTCGATGAGCCGGCGGCGATCCGCAAGAAGTTCGGCTCGGCGGTGACCGATTCGGGCCGGGAGATCGCCCGCTCGCCGGAAAAGCCCGGGATCACCAACCTCGTCGACATCCTCGCCGTCGCCCGCGGCATCGGCCAAGCCGAGGTCGAGAGCGAGTTCGAGGGCTCCGGCTACGGCGACTTCAAGAAGGCCGTGGCCGAGGCCGTGGTCGAGTACCTGGCGCCGGTCCAGGAGCGCTACGCCGAGCTGCGCCCCGACGAGGCCGAGCTCGACCGCATCTTCGGGCTCGGCGCCGAGAAGGCGCAGGAGCTCGCCGCCCCGGTGCTCGCCGACGTGCGCGAGCGCATGGGCTACGGCCACCCCCGGGGCTAGTCTTCACCTGAATGGCCGTCGCCGACCTCGACCTCGATCTCGACCTCGACGTCTTCGCCGGGCCGTTCGACCTGCTGATGGCGGTCGTCCTGCGCGAGGAGATCAGCCTCCTCGACCTGCAGCTGGGGGAGGTCGTCGTCGCCTACGTCGAGCACCTCGAGCGCGAGGGAGAGCTGGAGCTGGAGGTGGCGACCGAGTTCCTCGTCCTCATCGCCGCCCTGCTGGAGCTGAAGTCACGGCTGATGCTGCCGAGCCCCGAGGAGGAGCTCGAGGAGCTGAAACCCGAGGAGGCGGTCGAGGAGCTGCTGGCGCGGATGCTCGAGTACCGGCGCTACCGCGACGCCTCCAAGGTCCTCTCCGACCGTTTCGAGAGCCAGCGCGGCTACCTCTACCGCTCGGCGCCGCTGCCGCCGGAGCTGCGGCGGGTCGCGGTCGAGGCCGCCACCGCCGTCTACGACCCCGACGCCCTCGGCGCCGCCCTCGGCGACCTGCTGACCGAGCCGCCGGAAGTCGACATCAGCCACATCCGCCCGACCGTCTCGCTGGAACGGCGGCTGCGGGCGCTCCGAGACGTCCTCCGCAGCCGCTCCAGCTTCGACTTCGACGAGGAGTTCGGGAACGAGGACCGGCTGACCCAGGCGGTCACCGTCTTCGGCCTGCTGGAGCTCTACCGCAAAGGCGAGATCACCTGGGAGCAGGACCGCGCCTTCGGGCCGATCCGGGTGAAGAAGGCGGCGCCGGGCGGATGAGCGACCTCTCCCGCACCGTGGAAGCGCTGCTCTTCCTCTCGCCGCAGGCGGTCACCCTCGGCGACCTGGCAATGGCGACGGAGGCGACCGAGGGACAGGTGGCGGAGGCGATCGAGCTGCTGCGCGAGGACCTCGCCGAGGGCAGGCGCGGAGTGGTGCTGCGCGAGGTCTCCGGAGGCTTCGCTCTCGCCAGCGACCCCGGCAGCGAGGAAGCGGCCCGGCGGCTCCTCTCCAAGCCGCGCACGCCGCCGCTGACGCAGGCCCAGGCCGAGACCCTGGCGATCGTCGCCTACCTGCAGCCGGTGACGCGGCCGGAGATCGCCCGCATCCGCGGCGTCACCTCCGAGTCGGCGGTCACCAGCCTCGCCGAGCGCGGCCTGATCGAAGAGTCCGGCCGCTCCCAGTTCGGCGCCGCGATCTTCAAGACCTCCGAGCTGTTCGAGCGCCTCTTCGGCCTCAGCGGCCTCGACCAGCTGCCGGACCCATCCCGCTTCGACCCCAGCCCCGAGGACGAGCGCGACCTGCGCGAGCGCCTGCTGAAGGCGGGGGAACAGCGGGCCGAGCCGTGAGCAGGGGGTCGGGGGGACCCTCACCGGACAACAGATGGGGAGGGTCCGCTGAGGGTCCCCCCGACCCCCTCTCGTGAGGCTGGCGAAGTTCCTCGCCCATGGGGGCGTCGCTTCTAGGAGAAAAGCCGAGGAGATCATTGCCAAGGGGGTGGTGACGGTCGGCGGCGAGGTGGTGACCGACCCGGCGCGGGACGTCGAGGCGGGGGACGAGGTGCGGGTGAACGGTCAGCTGGTCGCCGCCGAGGCGCGCGAGGTGTGGGCGGTGAACAAGCCGGACGGGGTTGTCTCGACGGCGCGGGAGCCGGGAGCGCGGCCGGCGGTGGTGGAGCTGGTCGAGACGGAGGCCCGGCTGTACCCGGTGGGGCGGCTCGACGCGGACTCGACGGGGCTGCTGCTGCTGACGAACGACGGCGAGCTGGCAAACCGGTTGACCCACCCGCGGTACGAGGTGCCGAAGACCTACCGGGCGCGGCTGCGGGCGCCAATTTCGGAGCGGGACCTCGAGCGGCTGCGGGGCGGGGTGGAGCTGGAGGACGGTCCGACCGGCCCGGCCGAGGTCAAGCGGCTCGGGGACCGGGAAGTTGAGATCACCCTCCGCGAAGGCCGCAACCGCCAGGTGCGGCGGATGCTGGAGGCGGTCGGGAACAAGGTGGTCGGGCTGCGGCGGGTGGCGTTCGGACCGCTGCGTCTCGGCGGGCTGAAGGTAGGGGATGCGCGGCGCCTCTCGGATGACGAGATCGCTCGGTTGCACGAGGCGGCTGCGGGGTGAGGCGAGCCGCGAGGGCCGTGGCGACGGTGGCGGCGATGGCTTCGGGTTCTTGTTCGGCTTCGCGATGGGTGACGCGAAGGCAGGCGTAGCCGGCGTGGAGCAGTTCGCGGTCGCGCCAGCGGTCGCGCTCGAAGGCGACGTGGGTCGCATGGAAGTCGCGGCTGTCGGCCTCGACGACGAACTTGGCGTCGGGCCAGAGGAAGTCGACCTCGATGCGGCCCTTGGCGATTTGGATAGGCGCGTTGAGGCGCGGCGCAGGGAGGCTGCGCCGAAGGACGAGTGGCAGCACCTTTGCCTCCAGCGGGCTCTTGAGCTTGCCCTTCTTCGCCACGGGCGCGGCCTGCCGCCATTCGTCAACTAGCTTCCGCAGCGAGGACATCCCCCGCCGCCCCCGCGAGTTCGCGCAATTGCTCCCGTGAAACGACCCCGAGCTGACGATCCGCGAGGTGCGCCAGCGCTCTCCCCCGAGCGGTGTTCCTTTTGCTCGGCACATGGACATAAGGCACACCGCTGTGAAACTCGCCCCCTGCGCGTCTGGAAAGATGCGCTTCGTGGGCCAAAACGGCGACATGCAAGGCGGGCGCTACGAGGGGCCGGCGCAGCGCCTCTTCGCGGTGCGCGGTGCCGTGCAGGCGGAGGCGAACGAGGGGGAGGCGATCCTCGCCGCCACCGAGGAGCTGATGCGGGGGCTGATCGAGCGCAACGGGATGGAGCCCGAGGCGATGGTCAGCTGCCTGTTCACGACCACGGACGATCTCGATGCGGAGTTTCCCGCCGTTGCGGCGCGGGACCTGGGGCTGACAATGGTGCCGCTGATGTGCTGCCGGGAGATCCCGGTACCGGGATCGATGCCGCGGGTGATCCGGGTGATGTTGCACTTCTACGCCCCGGAGGGGCACCAGCCGGTCCACGTCTACGTGGGCGAGGCGCAGAAGCTGCGGGCCGACCTCGAAGCGGCTCAGTAGGCGTCCGCCGCCGAGTCGTTGCTCGTCCGTCACAATCGCTCGCGATGACCGTCACCTTCGCCGAGAAGCTCGCCCGCATGCCGGGCTACCAGGCCGGGGTCCCGACCGGGCAGGCGCCGGAGGCGATCGCCTCGGGGAACATCGCCCAGCTCGCCTCGAACGAGTCGCCGACGCCCCCGCACCCGAAGGTGGTCGAGGCGGTCGCCGCCGCCGCCGGTCTGATGAACCGCTACCCCGATCCCGACGCGACGCTGCTCCGCCGGCGGCTGGCCGAGCGCTACGAGACCGAGCCGAGCCGAGTCGCCGTCGGCAACGGCTCCTGCGAGATCCTCCTCGCGGCCGCCGAGGCGCTCTGCGAGCCCGGCGACGAGATCCTCTACGCCTGGCCGGCCTTCTCGATGTACCCGTACCTGCCGGCGCTGACCGGGGCTCGGGAGATCCGTGTGCCGCTGGCCGAGGGCGACGTCCACGACCTCGATGCGATGGCGGCCGAGGTGACGGCGGCAACCCAGCTGCTGATCGTCTGCAACCCGAACAACCCGACCGCGACGCACGTCCCCGCTGCCGAGATCGCCGCCTTCTGCGAGCGGATCCCCGATCACGTTACGGTGATCCTCGACGAGGCCTACGTCGAGTTCCAGACCCACGACGACCCCGACGCGACCCTCGACCTGCTCGCCGACTTCCCGAACCTGGTCGTCCTCCGCACCTTCAGCAAGTGCTACGGCCTCGCCGGGCTGCGGGTCGGCTACGCGATCGGCTCACCGAAGTTCCGCGCCGCCGTCGACGCCGTCCGGCAGCCGTTCAGCGTCAACGCCCTCGCCCAGGCGGCGGGGGCGGAGGCGATCCTGCACCAGGACGACGTCCTGCGCCGGGTCGAGAGCACGATCGCCGCCCGCCTTACCGTCGAGGAGGCGCTGCGCGAGATCGGTCTGCGCACTTCCGACTCCCACGCCAACTTCTCCTGGATCGACCTCGCCGACGCCGACGAAGCCGCGGTGATCGGCGGCCTCGCCGAGCGCGAGATCGCCGTCCGTCCCGGCAAGCCCCTCGGCGGCCCCGGCCACATCCGGGTCAGCTACGGCACCGCCGAGGAGAACCAGCGCTTCCTGCGTGCCCTCTCGGAATTACTTGACTAAACCCGCGCCGTGGTACAACCTCTGGACCGTGAGGTCGATCGACGCCAAGAACGCGAGCGGCACCCCAGCCAGCGCTGTCGCGCCCGGCTGCCTCACGCACTGGTATTGGCGATTTAGCTAGGCGTCTGGCCCGCGGCCCTGGTGCCGCCCTGGAGACCACAGATCTTCCGGCCGGGCGCCGTCCTCAGGTTCCTCGTCGTGCGCGCGCCGACCCAGACCGGCAGCGAGCGACCAGAAAGTACGATTTCCTCGGTTTGGAGAAAGGCGAAGGCAATATGTTCATCGGCATGGAGGGGGCGAAAAGAGACGGCGTCCGCGATCAGCGGATCGCGAAAGTCGTCGAGCTGACGCCGCCGGAACGGCTGCTCGCGGAGCTGCCGCTGACGGAAGAGCGGGCGAAGGCGGTGATCCGCGGCCGCGAAGAAGTGCGCGACGTGCTGGCGGGGAAGGACCCGCGGCTGATGGTCGTGGTCGGGCCGTGCAGCGTCCACGACCCGAAAGCGGCGATGGAGTACGCGACGCGCCTGAGTGCGACGGCCCGGGCGCTGCGCGACGACCTGCTGGTGGTGATGCGCGTCTACTTCGAGAAGCCGCGGACGACGACCGGCTGGAAGGGCCTGATCAACGACCCGCACCTGGACGAAAGCGGCGACGTCAACGCCGGCCTGCGGATCGCCCGCAAACTGCTGCTCGAGGTGGTCGATACCGGTCTGCCGATCGGCTGCGAGTTCCTCGACCCGATTACGCCGCAGTACATCGCCGACTGCGTCGCCTGGGGGGCGATCGGGGCGCGCACTTCGGAGAGCCAGACCCACCGCCAGCTCGCTTCCGGGCTCTCGATGCCGATCGGGTTCAAGAATCGGACCGACGGCAACATCCAGATCGCGGTCGACGCCGTGCGGGCGGCGGCGGCGGCGCACGCCTTCGCCGGAATCGATGATGCCGGCATGCCGGCGATCCTGCACACGACCGGCAACCCCGACTGCCACCTGATCCTGCGCGGCGGCCACGGGGTCCCGAACTACCACCCGCCGGAGGTCGAAGACGCGCTGGTGACGCTCGGCGTGGCCGGGCTGCCGGAGCGGCTGGTGATCGACGCCTCCCACGACAACAGCGGCAAGGACCCCGAGAAGCAGTTCCTCGCCGCCGGCGACATCGCCGACCAGGTCGCCGACGGCAACAAGGCGATCGTCGGGGTGATGCTGGAGTCGTTCCTGGTCGAGGGCCGGCAGGACCTCGTCCCGGGCGAGGAGCTGACCTACGGGCAGTCGATCACCGACGCCTGCATCGACTGGGAGGACACGGCCTCGGCCCTGGAGCGGTTCGCCTCGGCCGTGGAGGCGCGGCGCGGCTCGTGAAGGCGCTCGCCTGCCAATGAAGATCGCTGTCCTCGGGGTGGGCCTGATCGGAGGCTCGATCGGGCTGGCCGCGCGGCGGCGGCTGGACGCGGAGGTGGTCGGCTGGGGGCGCAGCCCCGAGCGGCTGCAGCGCGCGGTCGAGCTGGGCGCGATCGACCGCTCCGCCGCCTCGCTCGCCGAGGCCTGCGAGGCCGCTGACCTCGTCTTCTGCTGCGCGCCGGTGGCGGCGCTGCCGGAGCAGGCGCGCGAGGCGCTCGCCGCCGGGGGGCCGGAGACGGCGGTCACCGACGTCGGCTCGACCAAGGGCGAGCTGGTCGCGACGGTCGGCGGGGACGAGCGCTTCATCGGCGGGCACCCGCTCGCCGGGGCGGAGACGGCCGGGGTCGAGAACGCCCGCGAGGACCTCTTCGAGGGCGCCCGCTGGTACCTGACCCCGACAGACCGCTCCAGCGGCCTCCTCTACGACCGCCTGCAGCGGGCGCTGGCGGGGCTGGGAGCGCGACCGCAGGCGATCGACCCGGAGGGTCACGACCGCCTGATGGCGACCGTCAGCCACCTTCCGCACGTGCTCGCCAACGCCCTCGCCGCCGAGGCCGCGGACTCCCTGACCCGCGACTCCGAGCGCCTGCCCGACGTCGGCCCGAGCTTCCGCGACGCCACCCGCGTCGCCGGCTCCAACCCGGCGATCTGGGCCGATATCTACGCCAGCAACCGCGAGGCCGTCGCCGCCTCGGTCGACTCTGTCGCGGAGCGCCTGCGCGAGGCAGCGGCGCTGATCCGCACCGGTGACCGCGAGGCGCTCGCCGCCTGGCACGCCGCCGCCGGGGAGGACCGCAACTGCCTGCAGGAATCGGAAGCGCAGAGCGGCCCGCTGCGCGAGCTGCGGATCGTCGTCGCCAACAAGCCCGGGACGATCGCCGAGCTGGCGCTGGCGCTGAGCGAGGCCGGCGTCAACATCGAGGACATGGCGCTGCACCCCGCACCCGACATGACCTCCGGCGCGGTCTCGCTCTGGGTGGCCGGCGACGAGCAGGCGGGCAAGGCGGCGGAGCTGGTGCGGGGGTTGGGCCACACCGCCAGCGTCCTCGACGCGCCCGAGTCGTAGGGTCGCGCCATGAGCATCACGCGGTTTGAGGCCTCGGGACCCCTGCGCGGGTCTCTGCGCCCGCCCTCGGACAAGTCGATTTCCCACCGCGCCGCGCTGATCGCGGCGATGGGGGATGACTGGACCGAGGTCCGGGGATACCTCGACGCAGCCGACACCCGCTCGACGTTGGCGGCGGTCGAGGCGGTCGGGGCGCAAATCGAGAACACAGACCCGGGGCGGATCGCGGGCGAGCTGCGAATTCGCGGCGTTGGCCTGCGCGGCGCCGGCCCGGCGACCATCGACGTCGGCAACGCGGGGACGCTGCTTCGGCTGTTGCCGGGATGGCTAGCCGGGCAGGTAGGAGGGAGGTGGACGCTCGACGGCGACGACTCGATCCGCCGGCGGCCGGTCGACCGGATCGCGGTGCCCCTACGGCAGATGGGCGCCGAGCTCAGTGCCCGCGAGGACCGGCTGCCACCGCTGGAGATCGAGGGCGCGGCCCTTCACGGCATTGCCTACGAGATGCCGATCGCCAGCGCACAAGTGAAGTCCTGCCTGCTCTTCGCCGGACTCCTAGCCGATGGGGAGACGCGCTTGGTCGAGTCGCTGCCGAGCCGCGATCACACCGAGCGGATGCTGGCCGCTGCCGGCGCCGATGTGCGACGCGACGGCCTGGCGGTCTCGGTTCAGCCGGCGGAGCGCCTGGAGCCGGGCCTGATCGCGGTTCCTGCAGACATCTCCTCGGCGGCGTTCTTCATCGTCGCCTCCCTGCTGATTTCCGGTAGTGAGGTGGTCCTCCGGGGAGTGGGCGTCAACCAGACCCGTACCGGGGTGCTGACGATCCTCGAACGGATGGGCGCCGATCTCGTCGAGGGCGAGGTCACGGGCGAGCACGGCGGCGAGCCGACCGCAGATCTCGAGGTGCGCTCATCCTCCCTCCAAGCCACCGAGGTAGGCGGCGCCGAAATCCCGCTCGCGATCGACGAGCTGCCGCTGGTCGCCCTCGCCGCCTGCTTCGCCGAGGGGACGACGGTCATCCGCGACGCCGAGGAGCTGCGGCGCAAGGAGTCGGACCGGATCGAGACCGTGACCGCGGCGCTGCGGGCGCTCGGCGGCGCTGTCGAGCCGACCAAGGACGGGATGGAGATCGAGGGCACGGGCGGCCTCCGGGGCGGCAGGATCGACTCCCACGGCGACCACCGGATCGCGATGCTCGGCGCCGTCGCCGGTCTCGCCTCGAAGGAGGGCGTCGAGGTCGTCGGCATGGACGCCGCCGCTGTCAGCTACCCGGGTTTCGAGGACGACCTGGGTTCCCTCCTCGGTCGCTGAATACGCTGCGTCCATGGTGATCGCGATCGACGGCCCTGCCGGGGCTGGCAAGTCCACGGTCGCGCGCAAGCTCGCGGGCGAGCTCGGGTTCACCTACCTGGACTCTGGGGCGATGTACCGCTGCGTGGCGCTGGCGGCGCTGGAGCGGGGGGAGTCGCTGGACGACGCCGAGGGTCTGGGCGTCCTTGCCGAGGGGCTCGAGATCGGCTTCGACGGTTCGCGCGTGCTCCTCGGCGAGCGGGACGTCAGCGGTGAGATCCGAACCCCCGCCGTCACCGCCGCCGCCTCCCGCGTCTCCGTCCACCCGCGCGTCCGCGCCGCGATGGTGGAGCGCCAGCGACACCTGATCGGCACCGGCAACTACGTCGCCGAGGGGCGGGACATCGGCACCGTCGTCAGCCCCGACTCGCCGCTGAAGATCTTCCTCACCGCCTCCGACGAGGAGCGGGCGCGGCGGCGGGCCGCCGAGAGCGGCGAGGACGCGGAGGCGGTGCTCGAGTCGCAGCGGCAGCGCGACGCCCGCGACACCGAGCGCGAGCATGGGGCGCTGCGGCCCGCCGAGGACGCCGAGGAACTCGACACCACGGGGCTGAGCCTCGACGAGGTCGTCGCCCGCGTCGTCGCCCTCGTTCGCGAGCGGGGCCTCGCATGACCCTCCCCACCGTCGCCGTCGTCGGCTTCCCCAACGTCGGCAAGAGCACCCTCGTCAACCGGCTGGTCGGCGGCAACGAGGCGGTCACCTCGCCCGAGCCGGGCGTCACCCGCGACCGCAAGCGGCTCGCCACCGAGTGGAACGGCGTCGCCTTCGAGCTGGTCGACACCGGCGGCATCGACCTCGGCGACGAGGCCGAGCTGGCCCGTGACGTGCAGGCGCAGGCACGGGTGGCGATCGCCGAAGCCGACGCGATCCTGCTCGTCGTCGACGGCCGCGCCGGCCTCCGCGCCGGCGATGCCGAGCTGGCGAAGACCCTGCGCGGGGGGAACGTCCCCGTCCTCGTCGTCGTCAACAAATCCGACCGCGCCGACGACTTCGGGATAACCGCCGAGTTCCACGCGCTGGGGCTCGGCGAGCCGCAGGCGGTCTCGGCCACCCACGGCCTCGGAACCGGCGACCTGCTCGACGCGATCGTCGCCGCGCTCGGCGAGCGCCAGCCGCAGGAGGAGGACGACGAGACGACGCGGGTCGCGGTGATCGGCCGACCCAACGTCGGCAAGTCCTCCCTCGTCAACGCCTTCCTCGGCTCCGACCGGGTGATCGTCTCCGACCTCGCCGGCACCACCCGCGACGCGATCGACACCCGGCTCGAGGTCGACGGCCGGCCGGTCGTCCTCGTCGACACCGCCGGGCTGCGGCGCCGCTCGAAGGTCGCCGGCACGGTCGACTACTACGCGCAGCTGCGCTCCGAACGGGCGGTCGAGCGCGCCGACGTCGCGATCGTCGTCTGCGACGCCTCCGAGGGGGTCACCGCCGAGGACCTGCGGGTGGCCGAGATGGCGATGAAAGCCGGCTGCGCCAGCCTCCTCTGTCTCAACAAGTGGGACGTCACCGAAACCGACATCGACGACGCGCGGGCGCGGGTCGAGCGCAAGCTGCGACTGCGGCCGGCGGTGATCACGATCTCGGCGACGCGCGGGCGCAACGTCGGCGCCCTGCTGCCGCGGGCGCTGCGGCTCGCCGACAAGGCGGGGGAGCGGATCCCGACTCCGGAGCTGAACCGGTTCGTCGGCGACGTCGTCGCCAAGCACCCACCCCCGTCCCGCCGCGGCAAGCGCCTGCGCCTCTACTACGCCGCCCAGGTGGGGGAGAGCCCGCCGCGGGTGGCGATCCAGGTCAACGACCGTCGCCTGATTACCCGCGACTGGGCCTACCACCTGGAGAACCGGATGCGCGAGACCTACGAGCTCGAGGGCGTCCCGCTGATCATCGATTTCGTCCCCGCGTCAGGGCGTCGTCGCTACGGAGACTGACCTCCGAGCGCCGGTCGAAGTTCCTCTAGGATTCCGCTCATGCCTACTTCCAAGCCGCTCGCCGAGGGCGAGTACCTGTTCACGTCGGAGTCAGTCACCGAGGGCCACCCGGACAAGGTCGCCGACCAGATCTCCGACGGCGTCCTCGACGCGATCATGCGCGAGGACCCGGGCGGCCGCGTCGCCTGCGAGACCCTCGTCAACACCGGCATGGCGGTGGTCTCGGGCGAGATCTCGACCAGCGTCCACCTCAACATTCCGGACATCGTCCGCGACACGGTGCGCGACATCGGCTACCAGGGCGGCAGCTACGGCTACGACTGCGACCACATCTCGGTGATCGTCTCGATCGACGAGCAGTCCCCCGACATCGCCCAGGGCGTCGACCAGGCCTACGAGACCAAAGTCGACCCCTCCGACGACGACGAGCTCGACGTCGCCGGGGCCGGCGACCAGGGGATGATGTTCGGCTACGCCTCCGACGAGACCGAGGCGCTGATGCCGATGCCGATCCACCTCGCCCACCGGCTGGCCGAACGGCTGGCGGCGGTGCGCAAGGACGGCAGCCTCGGCTACCTCGGCCCCGACGGCAAGACCCAGGTCAGCGTCCGCTACGCCGGCGGCCGCCCGGTCGCCGTCGAAAAGCTCCTGATCTCCACCCAACACGACGAGGGCGTCGACTCGCAGAGCGTGATCAAGCCGGAGCTGTGGGAGGGCGTCGTCCTCCCGGTCCTGCGCGAGGAGGTCCCTGACCGCTTCGACGAGAACGAGCTGCTGGGCGAGTTCCTCGTCAACCCGACCGGCAAGTTCGTGATCGGCGGCCCGGTCGGCGACGCCGGTCTCACCGGCCGCAAGATCATCGTCGACACCTACGGCGGCATGGCCCGCCACGGCGGCGGCGCCTTCTCCGGCAAGGACCCGTCCAAGGTCGACCGCTCGGCTGCCTACGCCGCCCGGCACGTGGCGAAGAACGTCGTCGCCGCCGGCCTCGCGCAGCGCTGCGAGGTCCAGGTCGCCTACGCGATCGGCGTCGCCCATCCGGTCAGCCTGATGGTCGAGACCTTCGGCACCGGCGAGCTCCCCGACGCGAAGATCTCCCAGCTGGTCGAAGCGCAGTTCGACATGCGCCCCGGCGCCTTCCGCGAGTATCTCGACCTCCACCGCCCGATCTTCCAGAAAACCGCCGCCTACGGCCACTTCGGCCGCGGCGACGCCGACTTCACCTGGGAGCAGACGGATCGCGCCGACGCCCTGCGGGACGCAGCGGGCGCCGAAACCGCGGCCGCCTGAGCGGAACCAAATACTAAAATTTAGTTGACTTAATAGGAGCGAGGGGTTATTGCTGGGGGATGAACCTCCGGGCGAAGACCCTCTCCGCAGCGGCAGCAGCTCTCCTCGTCCTGGCCGCGTTCGGCGCCGGCACCGCTTCGGCCTCCAAATTCACAGTCGCCATACCCGCCGCCGAAACCGGGTCGCTGACCGCCACAGCGGTCACCGGTGCGTCGACTGCGTTCAAAACCGATTTCAGCACGATCACCTGCGGTGCGGCGACCTGGACCGGAGAAATGAAAACCGGTGACGAAGCGATCACATTCGACCCGGTCTACGGGCAGTGCTTCTTCGGCTTCCTGACCCCGGTGACCGTCGACATGAACGGCTGTGACTACCTCGTCCAGGCGACGGGAGAACTCAACTACTCCTGCGTCGAAGGGGGCCACATCACGCTGACAGCTCCCGAATGCAAAATCACAATCGAACCCAACGTGGCCTTCCCCAAACTTGAATTCACCGAAGCCTTCAACGAAAAAACCCAGGTGGTGGATCTGACGATCACCCAGCAGGTCCAGTTCAACTACCTCGAAGAAGGCAATAAATGCAAAAATCCCAAAAAACTCACAGTCGGGGAAATGACTGGGAAAATGACAATGAACGCGACACACATCGTGGTCAAAAACGGGGTCGAATACCTCTACGACGTGGGGCTGGGCTGGGACAAATAAGCAGCGGCCTTCGTCGTGGCTAGGACGAAGGCGGCTGAGCCTCGCCCAGGCCGTGCGAGCCCGCGGCGAAGACGCCGGTGGCTTTGTCGACCGCTTCCACCACCTGGGCCGGGTCGGCGACGCCGTTGAAGACGAAGTTGTAGTCGTCGCTTGCCGCGGTGTCGAAGTCGACGTCGCCGATCTGCATCAGGCGCTGGTAGACGGACTGGCGGTAGTTGACGTTCTGGACCCGCTCCAGGCGGGTCTCCTGGACCTCTTTGGAGACGATCCCGCGCTTGATGTTGAGGCGGCGGTTGGTGATCGTGTAGGTCGTCGCCACCCGCTTGACGAAGCCGATCAGCACGGTCAGGGCGAGGACGACGAGGATCACCAGGAAGGCGGTGCCGTCGTCCCAGATCAGCTTCGCGATCACGCCGAGGATGACGGCGATCAGCAGCCCTTTCAGGTAGAAGCCGAGGATCGCCCGCCAGGACGGGTGGCCTTCGAAGATCACCTGCTCGCCGGGGTGGAGGTTGATCGCCATTCCGGCCAGCATATTTGCTCCTCCGGCCGCAGGCCAGGCCATCCCCGCGCACCCATAACCTCGACCGGATGGCGATCCTCCGCGTCGAGCCGCTGACCACCGCGCGCGCCCTGCGCGGCCCCTTCGACTACCGGCGCCCGGAGGCGATGGAAGACGTCGACGTCGGCAGCGTCGTCCGCGTCCCCTTCGGCCCGCGGCGTCTGCTCGGGGTAGTGGTCGAGGTCGCCGAGGCCTCCGAGCTGCCGCCCGAGCGCCTCGCCGAGCCGCTCGAGGCGCTGGAGGCCGGCGCCACCCCGGAGCTGGTCCGGCTCGGCCTCTGGGCCGCCGGCGAGTACTGCTCGACGCCCTCGCGCGGGCTGCAGCTGGTGCTGCCGCCGGGGACCGGGACCGGGAGCGCGGGGCGGACGACCAGGGCCAAGACCGAGCTGCGGGCCGCGATCCTCCCCGCCGGCGAGGCCGCCCTCGGCGACGGCACGCGCCTCGGCGCCAAGCAGCGGGCGGTGTTGGAGGCGCTGCGGGCGGGGGAGATGTCGAGCGGCGAGCTGGCGACGGCGGTCGGCTCCGACCGCGGCACCCTGCGGCGGCTGGAGGAGCGGGGGCTGGTCGCGACCCGCAGCGCCGACGTGCGCCGCATCCCCGGCGAGCCGGGCCTCTCCGGCACCGCGGAGCGTCCCGACCTGCTGCCCGAGCAGGCCGAGGCGGTCGCGGCCCTGGTCGCCGCCCTCGACGGCGAAGCCGGCGCCCCGCGCCAGCTGCTCCTCCACGGCGTCACCGGCTCGGGCAAGACCGAGGTCTACCTGGCCGCGGTCGAGGCGGCGCTGGAGCGCGGCAGGGGCGCGATCGTCCTCGTCCCGGAGATCGGCCTCGCCCCCCAGGCCGTCGCCCGCTTTCGCGCCCGCCTCGGCGACCGCTTCGCCGTCCTCCACTCGGCCCTCTCCGCCGGCCAGCGCTACGACGAGTGGCGGCGCCTGCGCAGCGGCGAGGCGAGCGTCTGCGTCGGCCCCCGCTCGGCCGTCTTCGCGCCCGTCCGCGAACTCGGCCTGATCGTGATCGACGAGGAGCACGACCCCTCCTACAAGCAGGAGGGCGACCCCACCTACGACGCCCGCGCCGTCGCCCGCAAACGGGCCGATGACAACGGCGCCGTCCTCGTCGCCGGGACCGCGACGCCGCGGCCGGAGAGCTGGCTGGAGCTGCCGCGCCTGGAGCTGCCGCGCCGGGTCGACGGTCGCCGCATGCCGCCGGTTCACCTGGTCGACATGCGCAGCGCCGACCCCCGCAGCGGCCCGGTCCACGCCGAGACCTGGGAGGCGCTGGAGGGCGTCCGCGCGGCCGGCGCCAAGGCGATCGTGATGATCAACCGCCGCGGCTTCGCCCCCTGGCTCACCTGCCGCTCCTGCGGCCACCACTGGGGCTGCCCCAACTGCGACGTCTCCCTGATCGTCCACCGCCACAGCGGCCGCCTCGTCTGCCACCACTGCGCCCACTCGGAAGACGCCCCGCGCGCCTGCGTCGAGTGCGGCTCGACCACGCTTTCGCGCGCCGGCGCCGGTACCGAGCGGATCGAGACCCTGCTGGCCGAGCGCCTCGACCCGATGCCGGTGCTGCGCCTCGACTCCGACACCGCCTCCGAGCGCGGCGCCCACGCCCGCATCCTCGCTCGCTTCGACGAAGCCCCAAGCGCCGTCCTCATCGGCACGCAGATGGTCGCCAAGGGCCACGACTTCCCCGAGGTGACGCTGAGCGCGATCCTCGACGCCGACGCGACCCTGCGCTTCCCCGACTTCCGCGCCGAGGAGCGCACCTTCGCGATGGTCGCCCAGCTTGCCGGCCGCTCCGGTCGCGGCGAGGCCGGGGGAGAGGTGATCGTCCAGACCCTGGCGCCGAACGCCTCCAGCATCGAGCACGCCTCCCGCCACGACTCCGCCGGCTTCCTCGAGGTCGAGCTGGGGCGGCGGCGGATCCTCCACTACCCGCCCTATTCGCACCTGGTCCGGATCAACCTCTCCGCCGAGGCGGAGCCAAAGCTCGACGAGGCGGGGATCTCGCTCGCCCGCGAGCTCGACCGCGTCCTGCCAGAGGGCTCCGAACTGCTCGGGCCGGCGCCGATGTTCCGCGTCCGCAACCGCCACCGGCGGCGAGTCCTGATCAAGGCCGACGATCGCGCCGGCACCGTCACCGCCGTGCGCGAGGCGGTCGAGCGCCGCGCCGCCGAGCGCTCGCTGAAGGACGTCGCGATCGGCGTCGACGTCGACCCGCAGTAGCGTCGCCGCGGAAGTACCGGAACGGAGCGGCGTTTTAGACTCAGCGCGGATGAGCGACGAGGTGAAGACGGAGGAGCGCGAGGCCGAGGACCGACAACTCGAAGTCGAGCTGCTGGAGCGGCGGGAAGCCGCCCTCGCCCACGTCGTCAAGTTCGGCGACCCGGTTCTGAAGAGCAAGGCCTCGCCGGTCTCGAACTTCGGCCCCGACCTGCGGGCCGAGGTCGAGCGGATGATCGAGATCATGCGCGACGGCCTCGGCATCGGCCTGGCGGCGACCCAGCTCGGCGCCCTCCGCCGCCTGCTCGTCTTCCAGGCCGGCCCCGAGAGCGAGCCGACCGCGCTCGTCAACCCCGAGGTCGAGTGGCTCTCCAGCGAGATGGCCATCGCCGAGGAGGGCTGCCTCAGCCTGCCGCGGGTCTCGATGGACGTCGAGCGCCCCCTCTACGCCCGCTTCAGCGGACGCGATGCGGAGGGCGCCCCGATCGTGATCGAGGCCGCCGGCCTCGAGGCGCGGGTCCTCCAGCACGAGATCGACCACCTCGACGGCGTCCTGATCCTCGACCGCACCGTTCGCGAACAGCGCAAGGCCGCCCTCCGCGCGCTCCGCGAAGGCGGCAGCTACAGCCCCTCCTCCGAGGAAGAGATCGACGAGGGCGACGAGCTGCGCGAGCCTCGCACCGACGCGTGAGGACCGCCTACCTCGGCACCTCCGAGTTCGCGGCGACGGTCCTGCGCCGCCTCGCGGGCTCTTCCCACCGTCCGGCCCTCGTCGTCACCCCGCCCGACCGCCGCCAGGGGCGGGGGCGCAAGGTGAAGCCTCCGCCGGCCGCCGTGGCTGCGGGGGAGCTGGATCTGGAGCTGCTGCAGGCCGAGAACGTCAACGAGGAGGAGGCGCTGGGACGAATTCGCGCCGCCGCGCCGGAGGCCGTCCTCGTCTGCGCCTTCGGGCAGCTGATCCGCGAGCCGCTGCTCTCCGAGTTCCCGATGCTGAACGTGCATCCCTCGCTGCTGCCCCGCTGGCGCGGCGCCGCCCCGATCGAGCGGGCGATCATGGCCGGTGACGAGGTGACCGGGGTCTGCGTGATGCAGCTGACCGCCGGCCTCGACTCCGGTCCCGTCGCCTTGGTCGAGGAGGTGCCGATCGACCCGGCGGAAGACTTCGCGGCGCTCTCGGGGCGCCTTGCCGAGGTCGGCGGCGACCTCCTGGTCCGGGCCCTCGACCTGCAGGCGGAGGGCTCGCTCGAATTCAGCGAGCAGGACGAGGCTGGCGTCACCTACGCCGAGAAGATCGAGGCCGCCGAGCGGTGTCTCGACCCGGATCGGCCGGCGACCGAGCTGGCGGCGAAGGTGCGGGCCCTCACCCCGCACGTCGGTGCCTACCTGGAGCTGCCCGACGGCGAGCGGCTGGGCGTCCGCCGCGCCCGGGCCGTCGAGGAGGAAGTGGAGACGGGCAAGCTGGAGACCCGGCTCGATGCCCTCCTGCTCGGCACCGCCCAGGGCGCCCTCCGGCTCGAGCTGGTGCAGCCGGCCGGGGGCAAGCCGATGGCGGCCGACGCCTACCTGCGCGGCCACCCGCTGTCGGGATCGTGAGCGGCAAGGGGTCGGCGCACGGCCGCGTCTCACCGGCGCGGGCGCTCGCCTTCGCGACCGTCCGCGCCACCTTCGAGGACGGTGCCTTCACCGAGCGCGCCTTCCGGGCCGAGGCCGACCGGCTGGAGTTGCGCGGCCGCGATCGCGCCCAGGCGCAGCGACTCGCTTACGGCGCCGTGCAGCGGCGCGGCACCAGCGACGTCGCGATCGAACGGCTGGCCGGGCGCTCCACCCGCCTGCTCGACCCGCCGGTCCTCGCGGCGCTCCGCCTCGGCCTCTACGAGCTGCTCTTCGCCGACTCCATTCCGGACCACGCCGCCGTCGATCAGGCGGTCGAGCTGGTCAAGGGGGCCGGCGCCGCCCACGCCGCCGGCTTCGCCAACGCGATCCTCCGGCGGGCGGCCCGCGAGCGGAGGCAGCTGACCGCCTCGCTGCTCGACGACGACTCGACTCCGGCGGCAGCCGCCGTCGCCGACTCGGCCCCGCAGTGGCTGGCGGAGATGTGGTGGCGGGAGCTGGGGGAGGAGGCGGCGCGGCGCGCCCTGGCCGCCTGCAACCGCCCCGCCGAGGTCGCGATGCGGGTCAACCTCCTCCGCAGCGACCGGGACTCGATGCTGGCGCGCATGCGCGACGCGGGCGTCGACGCGCGCCTCCCCGATGCCGAGTGGCCTTTGGCGGCGACCGACTCGATCGTGGTCGCGGGGCGGACCGGGGAGGCGGTGCCGGCGGCGATCGCCGCGGGAGAGCTGACGCCGCAGAGCCGCGGCTCAGCCGCCGTGGTCGAGGTCCTCGGCCCCCGGCCCGGGGAGCAGATCCTCGACCTCTGCGCCGGGCCGGGGATCAAGACCGGCCAGATCGCCGAGCGGACGGGGGACCGCTGCACTGTGATCTCGGTCGAGCTCGACCCGGCCCGGGCCGGCGAAGTCGCCGCGCAGGCGACCCGGCTCGGCCTCCACGGCATCACCGTGATCGAGGCCGACGCCACCGCGGCGGCCGTCGGCGAGGGCTTCGACCGCGTCCTGCTCGACGCGCCCTGCTCCGACCTCGGCACGCTCGCCTCCCGCCCCGACGCCCGCTGGCGCAAGTCGCCGAAGGCGATCGAGCGCTTGGTCGAGGTCCAGGACGCGCTGCTGCGCCACGCCGCCGGCCTCCTGCGCCCGGGCGGCACCCTCGTCTACTCGACCTGCACGATCTCCCGGCGCGAGAACGAGGAGCGGATCGCGAGCCTGCTGGACGCGGCCGGGGCGGGGGAGGTGCCGCCGCTGCGCCTCGACGACCTCGGCGCGAGGGCGCCGGCGCTCGCCTCCGCGGCCGAGCCCCGCTGCCTGCAGCTGCGCCCCGATCGCGACCGCACCACCGGCTTCTTCGTCGCCCGATTGGTCAGGGCCGACGCCTGACCCGCAATGATTAGGCCATGAGCCACCCCAACCAGTCAGATCAGGGGGAGTCGAATCCCCTGGGCCGGGCGCCCTGCCCGAGCTGCGGCGAGCCGTGGCTGCGGCCGACCCAGCTGCCGGGGCGCCTGCGCTGCGTCAACTGCCTCAGCCGCTTCGAACTCGTCTCGCAGTGCCCCAACTGCGGCGAGCACCAGACGATCGCCCGGATGACGAACACCGCGGACATGGAATGTCAGAGCTGCGGATCATCCATGTTGCGCTCTGCCTAGGCCGGGCGTGGCTGACAAGGACGCAGGGAGCGTGGCGTGCTTTGCACGCGAGCGACCGAGGACGCAGTCAGGCGCGTCCGGGTAGGCTGCGGCCGTGAGCCAGCAGATGAAGGAGCTGATGCGGGAGCCGCGCGTGCTGCCGTCGATCCTTTCCGCCGACATGGGCAAGTTAGGAGCCCAGGTCGGAGAGGTGATGGACGCCGGCGCGCGGGTGATCCACTTCGACGTCATGGACGGCCACTTCGTCCCCCCGATCACGATCGGGCCGCTGGTCCTCAGCGGGATCGCCGACCAGGTCCACGAGGCCGGCGGCGCCGTCGACGTCCACCTGATGATCGAGGCGCCAGAGCGGCAGATCGCCGAGTTCGCCAAAGCCGGCGCCGACTCGATCACCTTCCACCAGGAGGCGACGCCGCATGCCCACCGCACCCTGACCGCCGTGCGGGAGCTCGGCTGCCTGGCCGGGATCGCGATCAACCCCGGGACCCCGGTCGAGGCGGTTCAGGAGCTGCGCGGCCTCGCCGACGTCGTCCTCTGCATGAGCGTCAACCCCGGTTGGGGCGGCCAGTCCTTCATCGAGACCTCGCCGGACAAGGTCGAGCGCCTGCTGCCGCTGGTCGGCGAGGCGGCGATCGAGGTCGACGGGGGTGTCGACGTGGATACGGCGGGACCGTTGGCGGCGGCGGGGGCACGGCTGTTCGTCGCGGGGTCGGCGGTGTTCAAGGCCGACGATCCGGCGGTGTCTTATTCGGCTATCGCGGAGGCTGCTGGGGCTTCGTAGCGGTTCAGCCGCGGGCAATGAGTGCGCCCGTGACCTCTTGCCACCACGCGCGTTCGGAGCCGTTTATGTCGGAACGTTCGGCGCGGCGGGAGCACCAGTCGGCCAGGACGCGGCGGCCACCGATTGCGACCAGACCGGCGCCGACGACCGCGTAGCGGCCGTCGGCCAGTGCCAGGAGGTAGGTGCCGCGCTCGCCGCGGTCGCGAAGAACCGAGGCGATTGGGATCCCATCGATGGCATCTCCCAGCTCCCCATTGCCGCGTGCTGGGCGCACGGTGAACACCTGGGAGGCGCCGCGGCGGGGGAGGGGTGGTGGTGCTGGTTTGCCGATCGGGCCGTGGGTCCATTTGCGGGTTAGCTGCTCGACTTCGTCGCGGAGCTCGCTGCGGACGAGGATGTGGAGCTCGTCGCCCTCGCGCAGTTCGGTCGAGCCCCGTGGGGGCAGGGCGTCTCCGTCGCGGACGATTACGTTGACCAGCGCCTCGCGGGGGAGTTCGAGGTCGCGGACCGGGTGGCCGGCGGCGGCTGCGCCCTCGGGCAGGCGGTAGGCGATCACGTCGCCGCCCATGCGGCGGATCCGGCCCGACTCCAGCAGTCGCCGTGGCAGCGCCGGTTCATCGGTGGTCAGTCCCAGGCGCGAGGCCAGCGGCTCGAAGCTGGCGCCCTGGACCAGAGTCGAGGTGACGACGACGAAGAAGACGATCGCGAACTCGGTCTCGCCGCCGGCGATCCCGGCGACGACGGGGAAGGTGGCGAGCCAGATCGGGGTCGCGCCGCGCAGTCCGGCCCAGCCCAGCATCAGCCGCTCCCTCGCGTTCAGCGGCGCCAGGGCGGTGGCGGCGAAGGTCGCCAGCGGGCGGGCGACGAGGATCAGCACCGCCGAGAGCGCGAGCCCCTTCAGCGCCACGTCGTCCAGCCGGCTGGGGAAGACGAGCAGGCCGAGGAGGATGAAGAGGGCCATCTGGGCGACCCAGCCGAGGCCCTCGTGGAAGGCGACGACGGTGCGGCGGGCGGGGATGTTGGCGCCGCCCAGCGCCAGCGCGGCGAGGTAGGTGGCGAGGAGGCCGGAGCCGTGGGCGATCTCGGCGAGGCCGTAGGTGAGGGCGGCGATCGCGATCGTCGCCACCGGGTAGATCCCGTCGGTCGGCAGCCGCACCCGGTCCAGCGCCGCCACCGCGAGGCGGCCGACAAGGAGGCCGACGGCGACGCCGACCCCGAGTTTCAGCGCCAGCAGGCCGGCCATGTCGGCCAGCCCGAAGCCAGGCTCCTGGATCCATTCGATGAAGCCGATCACCAGCAGCAGCGCGACCGGGTCGTTCATCCCCGACTCCCCCTCGAGCGAACGCGCCAGCCGCTTCTCCAGGGTCGAGCGGCGCAGCACCGCGAAGATCGCCGCCGAGTCGGTCGCCGCCACCGCCGCCCCGACGATCAGTCCTTCGAGGGTGCTGAGGTCGAAGATCAGCTTCGCCGCGAAACCGGCGACGAGGGCGGTGCCGACCGTGCCGATCGTGGCCAGGGAGGCAGCGGTCCCCAGCACCGGCCGGATCTCCGACCAGCCGGAGGTGAGGCCGCCCTCGAAGAGGATCAGGACCAGCGCGATCGTTCCCAGCGTCCGCGCCAGCTCGGCGTTGGAGAACTCGATGCCGCCGATCCCCTGCGAGCCGGCGACCATTCCCAGGGCGAGGAAGAGCAGCAGGCCGGGGACGCGGATGCGATCGGCGAGCAGGGCGCCGACGATCCCGGCGCCCAGCAAACCCCCGGCGATCAGGATCAGCTCGGCGTCATGGTGCCCCATCGAGGGAACCTAAAGGAAGCGGCTTAGGCGTTCTCGTCGATTGAGGCGAGCCGCAGCTCGAGTTCCTCGGTCGAACCCTCGCGGGGGATGTCCTCCGGCCGCCCGTGCGGGCGGCGGTAGACGAGGTAGAGAAGGGAGAAGAGGACGCCGGCCGTCAGCGCGAAGCCGATCTCGACCCGGCGGAACTCGTCGCCGACGATCGGGAGGAAGTTCCAGAGGATGAAGAAGGCGGCGCAGGCGATCCAGCGGGCGGCGGCGCGCCGCACCTGGCCCTGGGCGACGCAGGCCTGATTGAGGGTGACCGAGCCGAGGTAGAGGCCCATCCCGAGGGTGATCAGCAGCAGGCCGGCCCGGTCGTATTCGAACTTCTTGCTGAAGGCGATCTGCATCAGGTGCGGGCCGGCGACGAGGACGACGAGCGCGGTGAAGGCGGCGAAGCCGGCGACGCCGAGGAGGACGCCGCGGACCGAGCGGTGGAACTCGCGCTCGCTCTCCGGCGCCGTCGAGGTATGGAGGTTGGTGAGGTGGGGGAGGATGCTGGTCGAGACCGCCTGGAAGAGCTGCAGCGGCGCCCGCGCCAGCATCAGCACGTTGAAGATGAAGCCGGCGGCCTCGGCGCCCTGGAGGCCGCGGGTAATCAGCGGCCCAGCGTTGAGGAAGGCCTGTTCGCTGAACATGATCACCAGCACCGCCGCGGCGAAGCCGCTGCCCTCGCGCATCGTCAGCTCCGCCCCTTGGTCAGGCGCGGCTTCCTCCGCTTCGCGTCCGGGAGCCGCGGGCCGTGCCTCTTTCTTCGCCCGCCGCAGGAACGCGAACGGCACCACCATCAGCGAAAGGCTGGGGGCGGCGACGATCCCGACCGCGACCCAGGACTGGCCGCTGAGCAGGCTGACCGCGACGAGGACGGCGAAGAGGGTGCGGAAGCAGGACTCCGAGAGGATCAACGCCGTGAACAGGCCGAAGGTCCGCTGCCCGGCGAGGAAACCGCGGGCGAAGTAGCTGGCGGCGTAGAAGAGGACGGCGCCGAAGAAGACCCAGTAGAGGGTTTCGTTGCCTTCCAGCAGGTCGTCCTGGATCGGCCCGCGCAGAACCAGGGCGACGACGGCGAAGAAGAGCGCCAGCCCGACCTGGATCGTCGCCGCGACCCGCAGCTCCTGCCGCAGCGGTTCGCCTTTCGCCAGCCGCTCGGAGACGTGGCGGCTGAGCAGTTGTTCGACCGGCCGGTAGAGGGTGGAGATCGTGATGAAGACCGCCGACCAGAGGATCGTGATCTGCCCGTAGTCGAGCTTGGAGAGGGTGTGCGAGGCGATCAGGAAGTAGGCGTAGGTGATCACCCCGGTGAGGCCGACCCCGACCGCGAGGAAGCTCGCGGTCTTCCCGTACTCGGCGCTCGAGGCCGAGTCGCCCCGCTTCGGCTCCGGGCTCACTCGGCGGTCTCGCGGCTGTCGCTGGGTGCGCCGGGCTCGTAGTGGGAAGGCTCGACCCCGAGCGCCAGCTCGACCCGCCGCACCCGCTCGAAGACGCGCTGGGTCATCACCCGCTGGCCGGCGAGGAGGTCGCCGATCACGCCGAGGGCGAAGAGCTGCACCGAGGCGATGAAGAGGACGGCGCCGAGGATCAGCGACTGGATGTGGCCGGTGCTGTCGCCGTTGAAGATCGCGTCGATCAGGAAGGGCAGCCAGGCGCAGAGCGCGAGCAGGAGGACGACGGCGCCGGCGGTGGCGAAGGCGCGCAGCGGCTCGTAGCGGGCGTAGATGCGGAGGATTGCCGGCGCGTTGCGGCGCACGTAGCCGCCGGTCGAGTCGAAGAGGCGGGACTCGCGCGTCTTCGGGTTGGTCCCGATCTCGACCTCGTCGACCGCGACCAGCATCTTCCCGGCCTGGATCAGGCTCTCCAGCGTGTAGGTGAAGTTGTCGACGACGAGCAGCTGCAGGGCGGCCTCGCGGTTGTAGGCGCGGAAGCCGGAGGTGGCGTCGGTGACCTCGGTCCCGGAGAGGCGCCGCACGACCCAGCTGCCGAGTCGCTGCAGCCCTTTTTTCGAGCCGGAGAAGTGGTCGATCTCGCCGACCCGGCGGTCGCCGACGACCATGTCTGCCTCGCCGGCGACGATCGGCGCCACCAGCTTGGCGACGTCGGCCCCCCGGTACTGGTTGTCGGCGTCGGTGTTGACGACGACGTCGGCGCCGAGCTTCAGGCAGGCATCCAATCCGGCCTGGAAGCCGGCGGCGAGACCCTTGTTGTTGGTCAGGCGGACGACGTGGTCGACGCCGCACTCGCGAGCGACCTCGAGCGTGCGGTCGGTGCTGCCGTCGTCGACCACCAAGAGCTCGATCTGGTCAATGCCGGGCAGCGAGCGGGGGAGGTCGGCGATCGTCTGCGGGAGGGTCTCCTCCTCGTTTAAGCAGGGGATTTGGATGATCAGCTTCACGACATCAGCGTATTCGCGCTTCTCGATGCAGCGCCTGCCGCTCGCGCGGAGAGTAGACTGATTGACGAGTCAATCAACCATGAATTCCCAGCTAACCGCCATGGATCAGGCTCACTTGCAGCGCGCCCTTCAGCTGGCTGAGGGCGGGCGTGGGCGGGTCAGCCCCAATCCCCTTGTTGGGGCTGTGGTCGTCCGAGATGGTCAGATCATCGGCGAGGGGTTCCATGCCGAGCTGGGCGGGTTGCACGCGGAGCGGGCGGCGTTGGCGGATTGCCGGGAGCGGAGGGAGGATCCGGCGGGGGCGACGATGTACGTGACGCTGGAGCCGTGCGCGCATGAGGGACGGCAGCCGCCGTGCGTGGAGGCGATTCTCGAGGCTGGGATCGGTCGCGTGGTCATCGCCTCCGACGACCCCAGCGAGAAGGCCGCCGGCCGCGGCCCGGGCATCCTCCGCGACGGCGGCGTCGAGGTCGCCTTCGCCGCCGGCGCCGAGGCCACCGCGGCCCGCCGCCTCAACCAGCCCTTCCGCAAGCACGCCCGCACCGGGTTACCGCGGGTGGCCCTGAAGATGGCGATGTCGCTCGACGGCCAGACCGCTACCGCCCCCGGCGACAGCCCCTGGATCTCCGGCCCCGAGAGCCGCGACCTCGTCCACCGCTGGCGCGCCGAACACGACGCGATCGCCGTCGGCATCGGCACCGCCCTCGCCGACGATCCCCTCCTCACTGCCCGCATCGAGGGAGCCCGCCAACCAAAACGAGTCGTCTTCGACTCCCAAGCCCGCCTCCCCCTGAACAGCCAGCTCCTCCAAACCCTCGACCAGGCCCCGGTGCTCGTGGTCACTGCCCCCGACGCCCCAGTCGACCGCACCAGCTCCCTAAGAGAAGCAGGCGCCGAGATAATTCCCGCCACCGATGTCGAGTCCGCCCTCCGAGAGCTGGGCCGTCGCGAAGTCACCAGCTTGTTCCTGGAGGGCGGCAGAGCCCTCGCCTCCTCATTCCTCGCTGCCGGCCAGATCGACGAATCCCGTACCTTCATCGCCCCAGTGCTTCTCGGCGGATCGAACAGCGGCGACGGCTCAGCGGGTCGAGTGGTTGCTCTTGAAAGCACTACCGAGCAGGTAGGCGACGATGCATTGATCACGGCCCGATTCAAGGAGTGGTGACGTGTTCACGGGGCTGATCGAAGACGTAGGCAGCGTGACGGCGGTCGATCGCGACGACGAGGGCGCCCGCCTCCATGTCTTCACCCAGCTCGCTCCCGAGATAACCGAGGGAGACTCGGTCGCCGTCAACGGCTGCTGCCTCACCGCAACGAAGGTCGACGGCGATCACTTCGAGACCGAGGCGATGAACCAGACGCTCGAGGTCACCGCGCTCGACGCGATCCAGCAGGGCTCCCGCGTCAACCTCGAGCTGGCGATGAAGGTCGGAGACCGTCTCGGCGGCCACATCGTCCAGGGGCACGTCGATGGCGTTGGAACCGTGGCGTCGACCGAGGACGACGGATTTGCCCGACGTGTCCGAGTCACCCTCCCCACCCAGCTTCTTCAGTTGGTGGTGGACAAGGGCTCGATCACCTTGAACGGCGTCAGCCTCACCGTCGCGGATTTGGGCGATTCTTGGGCTGAGGTTTCCCTCATCCCCGAGACCCTGGAGCGGACCAACCTCGCCGATTTGGCGCCAGGAGACCGATTGAACGTCGAGTGCGACGTCATCGCCAAGTACGTGGAGCGATTGATGTCACCATTCGCGCGAAAGGAGCAGGCGTGAGCAAGATGGCGGAGACCGAGCGAAAAGAGGACGGAGCGGCGACGGGCAGCAGCCCGTTTGCCTCGATCGAGGAGGCGATCGAGGAGATCCGCGCCGGCCGCATGGTCGTCGTCTGCGACGGCGAAGACCGCGAGAACGAGGGCGACCTGGTGATGGCGGCGCAGTTCGCGACGCCCGAGGCGATCAACTTCATGGCCAAGGAGGCGCGCGGGCTGATCTGCCTGGCGCTGACCGCGAAGCGCTGCGAACGGCTGGGGCTGAACCTGATGACGGCGAAGAACGAGGCGCCGCTAGAGACCGCCTTCACGGTCTCGATCGAGGCCGCCGGCGGCGTCAGCACCGGCATCTCCGCCCACGACCGCGCCCACACGATCCAGGTTGCGATCGACCCCGACTCCGGCCCGCGCGACATCGTCGTCCCCGGCCACATGTTCCCGCTGCGGGCCAAAGACGGGGGCGTGCTGGAGCGCACCGGCCACACCGAGGCCAGCGTCGACCTCGCCCGCCTCGCCGGCCTCACCCCGGCCGGGGTGATCTGCGAGGTGATGAACGACGACGGGACGATGGCCCGCGTCCCCGACCTCGTCCCCTACTGCGAGAAGCACGGCCTGAAGATGATCACCGTCGCCGAGCTGATCGCCTACCGGCGCCGGACCGAGAAGCTGGTCGAACGGGTCGTCGACACCGGCCTGCCGACCGCCTTCGGCGACTTCAAGGCGGTCGGCTACCGCTCCCTGGTTGACGACAAACACCACGTGGCGATGGTCAAAGGCGAGGTCGACGGGGCCGAGGACGTGCTCGTCCGTGTCCACAGCGAGTGCCTGACCGGCGACGTCTTCCACAGCATGCGCTGCGACTGCGGCGAACAGCTGGAAGCGGCGCTCTCGATGATCGAGCGCGAGGGGCGCGGCGTCCTCCTCTACCTCTCCCAGGAGGGCCGCGGGATCGGCCTGCTGAACAAGCTCAAGGCCTACAAGCTGCAGGAGGAAGGGGCGGACACCGTCGAGGCCAACCTCAAGCTCGGCCTCCCCGCCGACCTGCGCGACTACGGGATCGGGGCGCAGATCCTCGGCGATCTGGGACTGACCAGCATCCGCATCCTCACCAACAACCCGAAAAAGATCGTCGGCCTCGAGGGCTACGGCCTCTCGGTGACCGAGCAGGTGCCAATCGAATCGGTCCCCAACGCCCACAACGAGGCCTATCTGCGGACCAAGCGCGAGAAGATGGGGCACTCGCTGCACCACCAGGGCCTCGCCCTCGACGAGGAGATGATCCACGACGAGGCCGAGCGCGACGCCCGGGACGGCGATGGCTGAGGCGGGCGCCTTCCTCGAGCAGTTCTCCGACGAGGAGAAGGCGAAGCTGGAGCAGCTCGAGTTCGCGGTCGTCGTCGGCCGCTTCTACGAGGACCTGGCGCTGCGCCTGCTCGACGGCGCCGACCACGGCTTCCAGATGGCCGGGGTCCCGATCGGCAACGTCACCCACCACTCGGTCCCCGGCGCCTACGAGCTGCCCTTCGCCGCCAGCGCGATCGTCGACGGCGTCCGCCGCCGCAACGCCAGGCAGTCCGGCGGCATGGAGATCGGCGGCGTCGCCTGCCTCGGCGTTGTCATCCGCGGCGAGACCGACCACTACGACTTCGTCTGCGCCGAGGCGGCCCGCGGCATCCAGGACGTCCAGCTGGCGACCGGCGTCCCCTGCGCCTTCGGCGTCATCACGTGCGACAGCATGGAGCAGGCCCTCGCTCGCGCCGGCGGCGACAAGCGCGACCAGGGCCGCAATGCCGCCCTCACCGTCGCCCGCATGGCCCTGCTCAAGCGCCAGCTCGGCTGACCCGGCCCGGCGCACTCAGGTACCATCCCGCGACCGATGGCGAAGATCTGTCACAGCTGCGGCAAGGGACCCGCGTTCGGCCAGTCCCGAAGCCACTCCATGGTCGCCACCAAGCGCCGCTTCGACCCGAACCTGCAAAAGGTTCGGATCCAGGAGAACGGCCGCCCCCTCAGGACCTACGTCTGCACGAGGTGCTTGAAGGCGGGCAAGGTAACCAAGGCCGCTTAGCGGTCTCCCGCGCTCCAAAGAGCGCGAAAAACAGCGGGGAAGGGGGGCGAGGTCGAGGTCCTGTCGCCTTTGTGGACATATGGGCCACAAAAGCGACACCCCCGACTTGCGGATCGGTGAGATCGCGAAGCGACAGCACGGCGTTGTGAGCTTGCGGCAGCTCGAGGAGGTGGGCCTAAGTCGCTACGCGGTCGCTAAGCGGGTGAACAGGGGTCGGTTGCATCGGGTTCACCAAAGCGTCTATGCGGTGGGACACGGCGCACCGAGCCATCGCGCCCGCTTCATGGCAGCCGTTCTCGCTTGTGGCAACGGCGCCGTCATAAGTCACGTTTCCGCCGCTGTCCTCTGGGAGCTGCTGAAACCCATCGACGGCCCGGTCCACGTCTCGATCCCGACCACCTCGGGCCGCAAGTCCCGCGCCGGCATCCGCCTCCACCGCTGTCCCTCCCTCTCAACGCCGGCGCAGCCCTCCTCCTCGCCCACCTACCTGAATCAAGAAGGTGGGCGAGGAGGAGGGCGTCGAACCACCCACCGCCACCGAATCCCCGTAACCACGGTCCCTCGCACCATCCAGGACCTCCAGCGCACCCAACTTCTCCCATCGCACCTCCTCCGCCGTGCCACCCGCCAGGCAGAGCTCAAAGGCCACCACCTTCACGGCCTCGAGAGCGACCGCACCCGCTCCGACCTCGAGTCCCTCTTCCTCGCCGTGATCCACCCCCACCGCGCCCACATCCCACCGCCCGAGGTCAACGTCAAGCTCGGCCGCTGGACCGTCGATTTCCTCTGGCGCCGCCAGCGCCTCGTCGTCGAGACCGACTTCTGGACCTACCACCGTGGCTCGGTCGCCTTCCACGCCGACCACGCCCGCGACCTCGACCTGCGCAGCGCCGGCTACGCCGTGCTCCGCTTTGACGACGCGCAGCTGGAAGACGAACCCGAGCGTGTAGTCGCGGACGTTGCGGCAGCGCTCGCGCGGTCCAGTATTCCGCGCGGCTAGAGTCGCGCCCGTGCCCGACGCCCCCGCCGCCCCGCAGCTCTTCCTGATCGACGGCAACAGCCTCGCCTACCGCGCCTTCTTCGCCCTGCCGGAGTCGATCGGGACCAGCGACGGGCGGCCGACCAATGCCATTTACGGCCTTGCCTCGATGCTCGTGAAAATCATCGACGAACACCATCCGCAGGGGGTGGTGGTCGCCTGGGACGCGGGCTGGAGCGGGCGCGAGAAGACCTACGACCTCTACAAGGCCCAGCGCAAACCGCGCCCCGACCTGCTGCGGGAGCAGTGGCCGCACCTGATGCCGCTGGTCGAGGCCTTCGGCTACACCAACGTCAAGGTCGACGGCTACGAGGCCGACGACGTGATCGCCTCGCTGGTCAAGCAGGCGCGCGAAGAGGGGATCGAGGTGATGGTCGTGACCGGCGACCGCGACGCCTACCAGCTGGTTGACGAGGGGGTGCGGGTGATGAGCACCTCGCGCGGGATCACCGAGACCAAGATCTACGACCGGGCCGCGGTCGAAGAGCGCTACGGGGTGCCGCCGGAGCTGATCACCGACCTGATGGGGCTGCGCGGCGACACTTCCGACAACATCCCCGGCGTCCCGGGGATCGGCGAGAAAACGGCGACCCAGCTGCTGCAGCAGTTCGGCTCCCTGGAAGCGGTGCTGGAAAGCGTCGAGGAGATCTCGGGGAAGAAACGCAAGGAAAACCTCGTCAACCACGCCGAGGACGCGCGCCTCTCCAAGCAGCTGGCGACGCTCCAGTACGACATCGAGACCGGCGTCGACCTCGGCGAAGCGATGTCCAGCGAGCCCGACCGCGGCGCCCTGCGCGAGTTCATGCGCGAGTTCGAGCTGCGGGCGGTGATGGAGCGGCTGGAAGAAGCGCTGCCCGAGGGGGCGGCGGTGCCGGGACGCAGGGTCGAGACCGAGCTCGAGGTCGAGGCGGTCGCGGCCAAGCCGGGGGATCTGGGGGAGGGGCCGGTGGCGCTGGCGATCGAGGGCGGCCGCTGGGCCGCCGCCGAAGCCGACCGCGTCCTCGCCGGCGCCAACAGCCTCGACGAGCTGGCCGTCGCTCTCGACGGCAAGCCCTTCGCGGCCCACGACGCCAAGTCGCTCGGCGGTGGCCGCCACGGCCTCCTCGCTGCCGCCGCCCGCGAGGGGATCGAGCCGAACCTCGACCACGACACGATGATCGCCGCCTACCTGCTGGAGCCCCAGCGCCGCACCTACGACCTCGTCGAGCTCTCCGCCGACGCCGGCATCGGCCTCGCCGAGGGCGCCGCGGCGGAGAAGCAGGAGGAGGACGACGGGCAGATGGCGCTGGGAGAGGACTTGGAGCCGGGCCTCGAGCCCGCCGAGGAAGCACAGCTCGTCGCCGCCCTCGCCGCCGTCCAGCGGCCGCGGATCGAGGAGCTCGGGCTCGACCACCTGCTGCGCGAGGTCGAGCTGCCGCTGGTCGCGGTGCTGGCGGCGATGGAGCGCGAGGGACTGAAGCTCGACGCCGAGCGCCTGGCCGAGGTCGGGGCCGGCTTCGGCGAGCGGATCGCGACCCTGGAGAAGGAGATCTACGAGCTGGCCGAGGAGGAGTTCACTATCGGCTCGCCGCAGCAGGTCGGCCGCATCCTCTTCGAAAAGCTCGGCCTGACGAAGAAGCGCCGCGGCAAAACCGGCTTCTCGACCGACGCCCGGGTTCTCGCCCAGATCCGCGACGAGCACCCGATCGTCGAGAAGATCGAGCAGTGGCGGGAGCTGAGCAAGCTGAAGAGCACCTACCTCGACACCCTGCCGGAGCTGATCGACCCCGCGACCGGCCGCGTCCACACCACCTTCAACCAGGCCTCGACCACCACCGGCCGCCTCTCCAGCACCAACCCGAACCTGCAGAACATCCCGATCCGGACCGAGATCGGGCGCCCCGTCCGCGCCTGCTTCGTCGCCGAGGAGGGCTCGCAGCTGCTCTCCGCCGACTACAGCCAGGTCGAGCTCCGCGTCCTCGCCCACGTCGCCGACGAGGTCGTCCTCAAAGACGTCTTCCACGAAGGCGAAGACGTCCACGCCGCCACGGCCGCCGAGGTCTTCGAGATCGAGCGCGACGAGGTCGACGTCGGCCAGCGCTCGAAGGCGAAGATGGTCAACTTCGGGATCGTCTACGGGCTGACCGGGTTCGGCCTCGCCGACCGCCTCAACATTCCCCGCAAGGAGGGCGAGGAATTCGTCGCCCGCTACCTCGAGCGCTTCCCCGCCGTGCGCGCCTTCCGCGAGCAGGTGATCGAGCGCGCCCAGGAGGAGGGCTACGTGAAGACGCTGATGGGGCGCCGCCGCCCGATTCCGGAGCTGCGCTCGGGCAACCCCAACACCCGCCGCCTCGGCGAGCGCCTCGCGGTCAACACCGTGATCCAGGGCACCGCCGCCGACATCATCAAGGTCGCGATGGTGCGCTGTCAGCGGGCGCTGCGGGAGACCGGGGGGGTGACCCGCCTCGTCCTCCAGATCCACGACGAGCTCCTCTTCGAGGGCCCGCCGGGGGAGATGGAAGCGGCGGCCGAGCTGGTGGAGCGCGAGATGTGCGCTGCCTACCCGCTCGATCCGCCGCTTGAGGTCGACGTCGGCATCGGCCGTGACTGGCTCGACGCCAAGTAGTCGACCCTCTCTCTGACTTTCCCCTGTTAGCTGCCGGCGACTTCCTTGCCGGAGAGCTCGACCTCGTGGAAGATCGCCTGGCCGTTTGCGATCTCCAGCTCGGCCTCCTCGACGACCGCGCCCGGAACCAGCTCCGCGGTGGTGCAGAGGCGGTCGCCGTGGTTGTCGCTCTCGTCGCCCGGGCCCGAGTTGTCGCCGGGGCCGGAGTTGTCGCCGCCGTTGTCGTCGCCGGCCTCTTCGCCGTCTTCGCCGTGGTCGTCGCCGACCTCGGTTTCGCCGCCGTTGTCGTCGCCCGCCTCGGCTTCTTCGCCGTCGTCAGAGCCCTCGCTGCTGACGGTGGCGCCGCCGTCGTCGTCGCACTTGATCTCGGTCTGGTCGGTGACCAGGCCGGCGACCGTGTCGGTGCCGAAGAGGTCGATCACGAGACGGCCGCTTTCCTGGTCGAAGGAGACGATCGTCCCGGCCTGCTCCTGACCGTCGATGACGCCGTCGTCGTCGCTGTCGCGGTCGCGGGGGTTGTCGCCGGCGAGGAACTCGGCCCGGTTGCGCAGGTGGTCGCCGTCCTGGTCGCGCCGCGCCTGGTTGACGTTCAGCGACAGCTTGTGGCGCTTCTCCCAGCGGTCCGGGATGCGGTCGTGGTTGCGGTCCTTGGCGGCCGCCAGCGCGGGCATGGCCAGGAGCGCGAGCGCTCCCAGCGCCAGCGCGAACCAGGTCATGCCGAGGCGGGATCGCCGTGCTTTCTTCGGGGTCATGCCTTTCCTCCTAGGTTCGATTGAAAACTGGTTGAGGCTGAAACCCGAGCGCGACGCGAAGATCACGCGGCTCGGTCATCCGTCCAAGCCGCTGGTCTCGCCGCTGGTGAGGTCGCCGCCGCCGGAACCGCCGTCCGAGCCGGAGCCCGAATCGCCGCTGCCGCTGCTGCTTTCCTCGATCACGGGATCGGGTTCGAGCTCCCCCGCGGGCTCGACCTCGCCGGAGCCCGACCCGGAGCTGTCTTCGCCGCCGCTCTCGAAACCGCCGTCGCCGCTGCCGGAGTCGCCTGAAGTGCCGCTGCGGTCGTCGAAGCCGCCGTCGTCGGAGCCAGATCCGCCGCTGTCGCTGCGGTCGTCTCCGCCGCTGTCGTCGCTGCCATGGTGCCCGCCGTCGGAGATCGAACCGGAGCCGGAGTTGGGGCTGGAGCCGCCGTGGCCGCTGCCACCGCCGCCGGAACCACCCGAGCCTCCGCCGGAGTCGCCGGAGCCGCTGCGGCTGCCGTCGTCGAGGCCGCCGCCCCCATCGTGGCCGCTGCGGTCATCGCCGCTCCCGTCCCCTCCGGAGCGGCTGCCCCCATGGCGGTCCGAGGCCCGATTCCCCGTCCCGGCATCCTCGCCTGCGGAGCGCCCGCCGTTCTGGGCGCCGCGCGGCAGCGTCGCCGCCTCGGCCGCTTCCGGGCCGGGCCGGTCGCCGCGGTGGTGGTCGATCGCCACCCCCGCACCGACCGTCCCGGCGATCAGGACCGCCGCCATTCCCGCTTTCAAGGCTCCGGCGCCGATCCCGCTCACGGCCGCGCCGCCCGCCGAGGCGCCCCCCGCGCCGGCGAGCGCACCGCCCGTCCGGGCGGCTCCGTCCCCGTGCTCGGCCAACGCCCGCACCAGCGGCAGCGGCAGCAGCAGGCCGAAGCCCTCGCGCAGCGCCGAGCGAGCGCGGAAGATCGCCTGCCGGGCGGCGCCGCCGCTGACGCCGAGCGCCGCCGCGATCTCCTCGTGGCTCAGCCCTTCGAGCTCGCGCATCACCAGCGCCGCCCGCTGCGGCTCCGGCAGCGCTCCCAATCGCTCCATCAGGTCGCGCAGCTCCTCCCGCGCCTCGACGACCGCGGCGGCGCTGAGTCCGCCGGGCATCGTCTCCGCCAGCTCCTCGGCGAGCGGCCCGCGGTCGCGCAGGTCGTTGAGGGCGGTGTTGCGGACGATCCGGTAGAGCCAAGGCCGCAGCTCGATCTCGGCCTCGGAGCCGCGCAGCGCCAGCAGCGCCTTCGAGAAGGCGTCCTGGGTGACGTCCTCTGAGCGGCCGCCGACGATCGCCGCCGCGAAGCGATCGAGCGGGCGCCGGTAGCGCCGCACGATCTCCTCGAAGGCGGCGTCATAGCCGTCGCGGACGAGGTCGACGAGGCGCCGGTCGGGCTGCGCCCGCAGGGTCGGGCCGAGGAAGACACGGGCGGCAAACTGCTCTGCGGGCGGTGGGGTCATCGGATCGCTTCTCCCTGCATCGACTGGTCGGCTGCTCTGCGTTACTGATAAGAGAGCGGGAAGGTTCAAACCCCGCACTATTCGACCAACACATGTCCAAGGCAAAGATCACGCGAGGCGGCGAAATCCGTGGATAGGGGCGTCGCGGTCCTGCTCACCGCCCTCGCCGGCGGCCTGATCGCCGCCCAGGCGCCGATCAACGCCGGGCTCGGCAAGGCCACCGGCAGCATGGCCGCGGCCCTGGTCTCCTTCTCGGTCGGGACCTTGGCCCTGGCGACCGTCGTCGTCCTCAGCGGCAAGGCAGGCGGCTTGACCAGCAGCTTCGACGTCAGCTGGTACTACCTGCTGGGCGGGCTCCTCGGCGCCCTCTACGTCCTCAACGCCCTCGTTGCCGTCTCCGCGATCGGCGCCGGCGGGGTCGCAGCCGCCACCGTCTTCGGCCAGCTCACCGCCTCGGTCGTGATCGACCGGCTAGGCCTGTTCGGCCTGGACCAGGTCGCGCTCTCGTCCCAGCGCGTCCTCGGCGTCGCCCTGCTGCTGGCCGGGACCATCCTGGTCGTGCGCTGAGCCGCCCGGGCGGCCGTCCCCGGCGTACTCCGGCGGCGCGATCCGCAGGTAATGGCCGAAGGACCAGTCGACGAATCGCTTCGCGCCCAGCAGCCGGATCAGCGGCCAGAGGATCCGCGGCGGCACCCGCGGCACCAGCTTCTGCACCCGCAGCATCCACTTGAACTTCCACTCATGGGAGTCGTGGAAGGCGGAGTAGGCCGCGGCCGCCTCCTCGCGCGTCCGCCGGCCCTCGACGACGCCGCGCAGCTCCCGTCCCAGGCCGATCCCGAAGTAGAGCGCCGTGCGGATCCCCTCGGCGCTCAGCGGCAGGCAGTGGCCGGCCGAGTCGCCGACGAAGAAGACGCCGCCCTCGGTGCCGCGGCGGAGCTTGTGCGGGATCCAGTTGCCCTGGTACTCGTTCGGCTCCTTGCCGAGGTCTTCGGTCAGCATCACCGTGGTGTCCTTGACGTGGAAGCGGGGGTCGAAGGAGCCGATCCCGATCCGCAGCTCGTCGCGGGCCGGGAAGGACCAGCCGTAGCCGGCGGGGACGTAGCGGCGGTCGATCCAGATCTCGAGGTCCTCGGACTCGCCGGCGGGATGGACCTCGAGGCCGCGCGAGAGCGGCGCGTCGGGCGGCTGGTAGCCGTCGCCCGTGGCCAGCATCCGTCGCCAGCCGAGCGCGTCGACGACGAGCGGGGCGGAGATCGTGCCGCGGTCGGTGTCGACGGCAATCCGGCCGTCGCCATTCGCGGCGGTTCGCCCGTTCACCTTGGCGGTCTCAAAGGTGGCGTCGCAGTCGCGCCAGAGCAGCTGGCAGAGCTCGCGGTAGTCGAAGGTGGAGAAGGTCCAGGGCAGCCGGTAGCGGGCGGTCCCGTGGGGGAGGTTCATGACCAGCGTGTCGAAGCGCTGGCGCTCGGCGTCCATCAGCCCCAGCCGCCGCAGCCACTCGGTCGGGATTCCGCAGGCGGAGGTCTGGCGCTCGCCGATCTCGTAGCGATCGAGGATCAGGACGTCGGCTCCGGAGCCGCTCAGCTCTCGCGCCACCGCAAGCCCGGCGAAGCTGGCGCCGCAGATGAGGACGTCGCGCTCGCCGGCCAGCGGCGTGCGTTCGTCGCCGCGCTTGGTGGCTCGGACCGGCATCGGCCCGGATTCTGCCATCATTCGCCGCCGTGTCCGCGACCGAGACCATGACGCCTGCGCCCAGCGCCACCCCCGTCGAGGGTTCAGGGGGGCTGCTCCTCGAGATCGACGGCCAGATCGTCCCCAACTACGCGGCGACGATGGTGTCCTTCGAGGAGGGCGACGTCGTCAAGGGCAAGGTCGTCCGGATCGACAAAGACGAGGTCCTCGTCGACATCGGCTACAAGGCCGAGGGCGTCATCCCGTCCAACGAGCTTTCGATTCGCAAGTCGGTCGACCCGCACGAAGAGGTCGAGCTAGAAGAGGAGGTCGACGCCCTCGTCCTCACCAAGGAGGACGCCGAGGGCCGCCTGATCCTCTCCAAGAAGCGCGCCCGCTTCGAGAAGGCCTGGCGCCGGATCGAGGTCGCCGCCGACTCCGGCGAACCGGTCGAAGGCAGCGTCATCGAGGTCGTCAAGGGCGGTCTCATCCTCGACCTCGGCGTCCGCGGCTTCCTGCCGGCCTCGCTGGTCGACATCCGCCGCGTCCACAACCTCGACGAGTTCATGGGCCAGACGCTCGAGTGCAAAGTGATCGAGCTCAACCGCAGCCGCAACAACGTGGTGCTCTCGCGGCGCGCCGTGCTCGAGGAGGAGCGCAAAGAGGTCCGCGAGCAGATCCTCGGCCGCCTGGAGCCGGGCCAGGTCGTCGAAGGCAAGATCTCCAACATCGTCGACTTCGGCGCCTTTGTCGACCTCGACGGGATCGACGGCCTGATCCACATCTCAGAGCTTTCCTGGAGCCACGTCAACCATCCCTCCGAAGTAGTCGCGATCGGCGACACGGTGCGGATCAAAGTCCTCGACATCGACCGCGACCGCCAGCGGATCTCCCTCGGCCTCAAGCAGACCCAGGAGGACCCGTGGCAGCGGGTGATCAACACCCACCGCGGCGGCGACGTGCTCGAGGGCACGGTGACCAAGGTCGTCGCCTTCGGCGCCTTCGTCGAAATCCTGCCGGGGGTCGAGGGCCTGGTCCACATCTCCGAGCTCGCCGACCACCACGTCGAGAACCCGAGCGAAGTCGTCGAGCCGGGCTCGAAGCTGAACGTGAAGATCCTCGAGATCGACGAAGAGCGCCGCCGCCTCTCGCTCAGCATCAAGCGGGTCGAGGGACAGAACATGGCGATGGCCGGGCTCGGCGAACAGATCGCCCAGGCCGAAGGCGGCCAGGAGGCCGAGGCCGACGAGGAGGCGCCGCCGCCTACGGGTCAGATGGCCGACGCGTTCGCGCAGGCGGCGGCTCCGGCTGCCGAGGAGGCTCCCGCGGAGGAGGCGCCGGCTGCGGAAGAGGCTCCCGCCGAGGAGGCTCTAGCCGAGGACGCCGCTGTCGAGGAGCAGCCCGCCGAGACGGAGGCACCCAGCGAAGAGGCACCCGGAGAGCCGCCCGCCGAGGTCGAGGCTTCCGAGGAGGCCGACCCGGCTCCCGTGGCCGAGGCCAACGGCACCACCGAGGAGGACCCCGGCGAGCATCAGGAGGGCGAATCGGTGCAGGAGCGCCCGGATTCTCCCGATGACGTCGACGAGGCGGCCGGCGAAGGCTCCTCGGGCGACGACGCGCAGACGGGCGAGTCGGACCAGGACTAGCGGCGCCGATGGCGCCGCTGAAGATCGGCCTCACCGGCGGCATCGCCGCCGGCAAGTCGGAGGCATTGCAGGCGTTCGCGCGCCTCGGCGCGGCGACCCTCTCCAGCGACGCGGTCGTCCACGAGCTGCTGGAAAGCGAGGAGCTGCGGGACCGCCTGGTCGAGCGCTGGGGGCCGGAGGTCGCACCCGAGGGGAAGATCGAGCGGGGGAAGATCGGCGAGATCGTCTTCGCCGACCCCGAGCAGCTGACCTGGCTGGAGGCGCAGATCCACCCGCTGGTGCAGCGCCGAACCGCGGAATGGCTGCTGTCCTTGCCCGACGACACCGAGGTCGCCGTGGTCGAGGTGCCGCTGCTGTTCGAGGCCGGCGGCGAGGTGGCCTTCGACACGACGGTGGCGATCGTCACCGCCGACCAGGTACGGCGTGAGCGCGCCGCCGCCCGCGGCCACGCCCTGGTCGATGAGCGCGAGGCGCGGCAGCTGACCCAGGCCGAGAAGGCCGAGCGGGCCGAGCACGCGATCCCCAACGACGGCAGCGTGGAGGAGCTCGAGCAGAGGCTGTCCGCGCTGCTCGAAAAGCTGCGGCGATGAAGCGCAAGCGGGCGCTCCGCCGACGCCGGTTCCTCGCACTCGGCACGGTCGCCGCGCTGGTCGGGGTCTTCGTCGCGGCCGTGATCGCCAGCGGCCTCTTCGACCACGCGCTGAAGGAGCTGACGCTGCCGCTGCGGCACGAGGACGTGATCCGACAGCAGGCCGAGGAGAAGGGAGTCGACGCCGCCCTGATCGCCGCCGTGATCTACTCAGAGTCCAAGTTCAGCGACCAGACCTCGAGCGCGGGGGCGCGCGGCCTCATGCAGATCACTCCCGAAGCGGCGGAATACATCGAGAAGCAGAGCGGCGGCACCACCTTCCGCCTCTCCGATCTCTCCGACCCCGAACTGAACATCCGCTACGGGACCTTCCTCCTGCGCGAACTGCTCGACCGCTACGACGGCGACGAGGCCGCCGCCCTGGCCGCCTACAACGCCGGCCCCGGCAACGCCGACAAGTGGGGCGGAGCGGACCTCACGGTCGAGTCGATCCCCTTCCCGGAAACCCGCGCCTACGTCGAAGAGGTGCTGGAGAAGCGCGACGAGTACCGCCGCAAGTACGCGACCGAGCTGGGCTATGGCGGAATCCCGTAGGCCGCGCGTGGCGGCGCTGGCGCTGGCGGTCGGCCTCGTCCTCGCCGACTCCTCGATCGTCGTCCTCGCCCTGCCGGAGATCTACCGCGAACTCGACACCAGCGTCTCCGGGGTCACCTGGGTCCTGGTCTCCTTCAACCTGGTGATCGCGCTGGCGGCTGTTCCCGCGGCGCTGGTCGCGCGGCGGGTCGGGCCGGCGCGGGCGGCGGCGGTCGGGCTGGCGGTCTTCGCCGGCGCCGGCCTCGCCTGCGGGCTCGCCGACGAGCTCTCGACCCTGATCGTCGCCCGCTGCGTGCAGGCGCTCGGCGGCGCCGCGGCGGTGACGGCATCGCTGGAGCTGTTGCCGGCGACGGTCGGCTCCGAGCGGCGGGCGGCAACCGTCTGGGCGGCGGCCGGGGCGACGGGGGCGGCGTTGGGGCCGGCGGTCGGCGGCCTGCTGACCGAGCTCGTCTCCTGGCAGTCGATCTTCCTCCTCCAGGTGCCGCTGGCGCTCGCCGCCGCGGTGCCGATCCTCTCGGTGGCCAGGCACGAGGCGGCGACGCGGGTGATCGAAGAGGAGGTGCGGAGCACCGGCCGTCCCCACCTCTGGGCAAACCTGGCCCTGGCGATGGTCTCGGCGGCGATCGCCGCAGCGCTCTTCCTCCTCGTCCTGCTGCTGATCGAAGGCTGGCGCCTGAGCCCGATCGAAGCCGCGGCCGTGGTCTCGGCGATGCCGCTGGCGGCGATCCTCGGCAGCCGCTTGAGCGAGCGGGCCGGCGACGCGCGCTCGCGGGCGGCGGCGGGGGCGATCCTGGTCTCCGGCGGGCTCGCGGGGTTGGCGTTCCTGCCGAAGGCGACGATCGCGCTGACGCTGCCGCCGCAGATCCTGGTCGGGGTCGGCCTGGCGCTGGTCCTCTCGGCTCTGACCGAGACGGCGCTGGGGGGCAGGGCGCCGCAGGCGATCCACGGCGGCTGGACGATCTCCTCCCGCCACGCCGGCGTCGTCGTCGGCCTGCTGCTGCTGACGCCGATCTTCACCGCTGACATCGAACAGCAGCGCCACGACGCGATCAACGCCGGGACCGCAGTGATCCTCGACTCCCCCGTCAACCCGCTGCTGAAGATCGACCT
>Ga0070675_100000022_pt1 | contig 146580 bp, 131 predicted proteins | sample KBSM43metaG_FD_65343 | JGI IMG/M metagenome (GOLD analysis project Ga0070675, IMG submission 65343) | Miscanthus rhizosphere microbial communities from Kellogg Biological Station, Michigan, USA - KBS M4-3 metaG | ecosystem: Host-associated > Plants > Roots > Rhizosphere > Soil ... | reverse complement strand
CGAGCGCGCCCAGGCCGCCGCGGTCTACGCGCTGAAAGAGGCCGAGCAGCAGGGCAATAGCTACCTCCCGCTCGAGGAGCTCGCAAGGCGGACCGAAAAGCTCACCGGCGTCGCGGCGGACCCCGACGTCCTCGTGCGAGCCCGGGGAGTCGCCGAGGAGGAAGGGCGCGTCTACCGCAAGCGGACCCTCGAGAGGGAGCAGGCCGTGGCCACGACGCTGCTGCGGCGTGTCGCCGCCCCTCCCCACCTCGACCACGAGCCGAGTGAGGAACCGCCCGACGACCTGCCGGAGGACTTCACCGACGAGCAATGGGCCGCGGTGAGGGCGGCCTTCGGGTCGCGAATCTCGGTGATCACCGGGGGGCCCGGCGTCGGCAAGACCAGGTGCACGGAGGGAATCGTCAAAGAGGCCGAGGCCGCCAACGCGAAGATCGCCCTCTGCGCCCCCACCGGGAAGGCGGCCCGCCGGCTGGACGAGGTGGCCGAGCGCAAGGAAGGCGACAAGAGCAAGGCGAAGACGATCCACGGTCTGCTCGACTGGGTTCCCGGGCGGGAGCCGGGATTCCACGCGGGCCACCCCCTCCCGGTCGACCTGGTGATCGTCGACGAGTCCTCGATGCTGAACCTGCAGCTGATCGAGGTGCTGCTCGACGGCCTCGCCGAGACCACCCACGTCGTCTTCGTCGGGGACGCCGACCAGCTGCCGCCGATCGGGGCGGGGAAGCCGTTCGAGGACCTGATCGACTCCGGCGCGGTGCCGGTGGTGCGGTTGACGCAGATCTTCCGCCAGGCGGCCGAGTCGATGATCACCACGGCCGCCCACGCGATCAACGAGGGGCGCGCGCCGAACCTGGTGCCCGAAGAGGGCCAGGAACGGGACTTCTTCTTCATCGACCGCGGGACGGCGGAGCGGACGCTGGCGACTGTCGTCGAGGTGGTCGCAGAGCGGGCGCCGGCAAAATTCGGCGTCGACCCGGTCCGCGAGGTGCAGGTGCTGGCGCCGATGTACAAAGGGCCGGTCGGGATCGACAGGCTCAACGACCATCTCCAAGCGGAGCTCAACCCAGATGGCGAAGCTGCCCTCCACGGCCGCTTCCGGATCGGCGACCGCCTGATCCAGACCCGCAATTCGCATGAGCTGGAGCTGATGAACGGCTCGATTGTCTTCCTCCGCGCCGATGACCCGATCAAGAAGACGATCACCGTCGACACCGACGACGGCGGCTTCCGCGTCATCCCGTACAGCGACGCCGACGACCTCTACCTGGCTTACGCGATCTCGGTGCACAAAGCCCAAGGGTGCGAGGTGCCGGTGGTGGTGGGCGTCTGCCATCGCGCCCACTCGCACATGCTGAACCGGCCGCTGCTCTACACCGCGATCACCCGCGCCCGCACCAGATGCGTCCTCGTCGGCGACGCCGCGGTCCTCCGCGCCGCCGTCAGCCGCGGCGACAGCGGCGGCCGCCACTCCGGCCTCGCCGAGCGGCTGCGCGCGGTCCGCTGAGCTGCATCTAGCCTGGAAGGATGGAGAGGAACCGCCTGCCCTGGGCAGAGATCGGGGTGACGCTGCTGGGGCTCGGCCTGATGGCGCTCGTCGTCGTCCTCGTCGACCCCCTGCGGGACTCGGTGACCGCGGCGCTGCAGGGGGACCACGACGAGGTCCGCAACCAGATCGACGAGCTCGGCGCCTGGGGGCCGCTGTTGATCATCGCCCTCGCCGTCCTCCACGCGATCGTCTTCTACCCGGCCGAGATCGTCGACGCCGCCGCCGGCTTCGCCTACGGGTTCTTCCCGGCGCTGCTGCTGGTGATGCTCGGCTGGCTGCTGAACGGGCTCGTCTGCTGGGCGATCGGGCGGTCGATCGCCCGGCCCCTGCTCGACCGCTGGTTCGGCGCCAGGCGCTTCGAGCGGGTCGAGGAAGCGATCGAGCGCGGCGGGGCGACGCTGCTGCTCGCGATGCGGCTGATCCCCATCCTCCCCTTCAGCATCGTCTCCTACGCTGCCGGGGCGGCGCGGGTGCCGCTGCCGCGTTTCCTCTGGACGACCGCGGTCGGCTACCTGCCGATCACCGCGATAGCGGTCTACTTCGGCACCCGGCTCGAAGACCTCTCGCTGACCGACCCGCTGGTGATCGGCACCGGCCTCGCCCTGCTGGCGCTGCTCGGGGCCGGGCACTGGACGATGCGGCGGCAGGGCCGGCGCAGCTCCGCCTGAGCCTCAGCGGATCCTCGCGACTCGGAAGCGGAAGACGGCCGGGGTCGGGTCGACGAGGCCGGCAGAGCTGCGCGCCTTGACCCTGACCACGTGCCTCCCCACCGCGAGGCGGCGCACGATGCGGGAGCTGCAGGTGCGGAAGGCGGCCCCGTCGACCTCGCAGAAGAAGGTGACGCCGGATGTGCTCGACCCGAAGCGGAAGACGGTGCGCGCCCTCGCGGCGCTGGTCCTGACGACCTTCCGCGGATGACGCAGGATGAGGGTGTCCGGCGCGATGGGCGGGCTGTCTCCCGGCGGCATGACGATCTGAGCCGGCTCTCCCCCGCCGGGGTTCGGAGGCGCCGGGGCGCCTGCCGGCGAGACACAGGACCCGGGTTCGCCGGGCGTTATTTCTTCACGAGCCGCTTCCACCGCCGCGACCGTTTCGATCAGGCCGCCGCCCACGGCACAGGGACCAAAGGCGCCGACCGGCGCCGCAGACCCGGCGAGCGATTCGCGCAGCAGGCCGGAGCCGGCGGCCGGCGCGGCCTCGCGCATCAGCGCAACCGCGCCGGCGGCATGCGGGGCGGCGGCCGAGGTCCCGCAGAAGCGCCAGACGCTTGCCACGAGGCTGGCGAAGAAGGTCGTAGCGCCGCAGTCGGTGGCAGCGACGTCGGGCTTCGAGATGGCTTCGGGGGTGGGCAGCGGGCTCGCGGCCGTAGCACCTTCGACCGGCCCGAAGTAGTGAGTGACCGGACCACGGGAGGAGTAGGGCTCGGGTGCGGAGCTGCCGTCGAAGGGGACGGCGCCCACCGCGATCGCCCCGGCCGCGCCGGCGTGGCCGAAGATCGCGGGACCGACGACATCGCCTTCGCTCGAGCCGGGGTACTCGACTGCGCTGACCCCGCCCCCGTTCTGCAGGAGGATGAACTTCAGCCGTGGGCTGACGCCGGAGAAGCGGTTGATCGCAAGCTGCACGGTGCGCGTCGTCGCCGCGTTGTTTTTCCACTGCAGGATCTCGACCGGCTGCTGGGTGCCGGTCACGCTGGCATTGTCTTCGATCGATTCGGTGAGGATTTTTCCGCCGCTCGAGAGGAGGAAGGCGTCGAGGTCGCTGTCGACGCCGAACCAGGGTTCTGCCCACTGCAGGTCGAGAGTCAGCGTGCTTCCTGCTTCGACCGCGATCCCGAAGGTCTCGTCGGCACCGGTCCCTGGATCGAAGTCCATGCAGTGGGAGCCGTTGGCGCTGCCGAGCTTTTCGACCGCTTCCGGGCAGCCGCCCGCGTCGCGGAAGGCGGGGGCTTCCCAGGAGGCGATGTCGTTTTCGCCGGGGTCTTCGAGGAGGTTGTCGTTGCCGGCCGCCGAGAGGTAGGTGACACCTTCAGCCGCGACTTCGCTTGCCGCGACCGCGATCGGGCCGTCCTGGAAGAACGGCTCTTCGAACCAGGCGACGTCATCGACGATCACATCGGCGCCGGCGCTCGCCAGGTTCCTGATGTTTTCGGCGAACCCTTCTTCGCTTTCGAAAGCGGTCGCGAAGGAGAGCGCCGCGCCGGGGGCAATGTCGTGGACGATCTGCAGCATCGCCCGGCCCTCGTCGCTGCCCGACCCGGAGAGGTCTTCGACCACGTTGACGGGGGTCACCTGCCCGGCGCATTCGTTGGCGGGTCCCGGGAGATCGGCGGATTCGACGTCTTCGGCGGCGTCGGTGGCGGCTCCGGCGTCACGGTTGTATGAGTCGGAGAGGACGCCCACCGTAACCCCCGCTCCGTCGACGCCGTATTGCGCCCGCGCTGCGTCGGCCTTCAGCTGACCCACGCCCTCGGAGACGACGGAGCCACCTTCGCAGCCGGCAGCAAAGAGCAGCGGGGTCCGGACCGGCCTCACGGATGCCACCCCTGCTACCTGCGCCAGCGCCCTCAGCCTCGCCGGAGCGATTGCGACAGTAGCCGACCGGGAGGCGCGGCTGGCGGAGACGACGCGCCCGCCCGCTTCCTCGACCTCGTTGCGATGGGTCAGAGCGCCATGGCTGAAGCGGACGCCGACGACCACCTGCCCGTCGTTGCGGAGAAGGCTGCCCGGCCCCTCGGGTGCAAGCCCCAGCAGCTCCGCTTGGCGGGCCGGCGCCTGCGAGCGCACCTTCTCCTTCTGGAGCTGAACGAGGAGCGGTGAGAGCGGCCCCTGCGCCTTGCCCCCCGGCGGAAGCGCGGCCGCGCTGAGCGACGGCACGAGCGCGCAGGCCAGGAAAGCCGCAAGCAACCCTCCCGCAACTCGATTGAAGCCGGAACCCGAGCCCATCTTCACATTGTTATCGGCACGAGAGACAGTCCTCTTAGTACTCCACTTGAGAACCGGAGTCGGCCACCAATCCTGCTACGGTCCCCTGCGTTAGGGCCGGTGATTACCGGCGAAAGTTGTGCGTAGCGCTCGCAGTCGTTGCTTCATCGCATCCTCCGCGTTCGCAGCACATGAAGTGGAGGCAATGCATGCCGACTGGAACTGTCAAGTGGTTCAGCGACGACAAGGGCTACGGGTTCATCACGCCCGACGACGGCTCGAAGGACGTCTTCGTTCATCACAGCGCCATCCTGGGTGAGGGCTTCAAGTCCCTGACCGAGGGCGCCAAAGTGAGCTACGAGTCCGAAGAAGGCCCCAAAGGCCCGGCCGCGGCGAGCGTTCAGCAGCAGTAGTCGCTAAAACGCTTCCAGTAGTGCGAAGCCCGCCTCCTGAGGCGGGCTTCTTTCTGGTCGGAGCCGATTCGGCCCTTCCCCTACCCTCCCAAACTCGCCATGAGCAACGAACGAAAAGACCTGCGCAACATTGCGATCATCGCCCATGTCGACCATGGGAAGACGACGCTGGTCGACGCGATGCTGTGGCAGACCGGGACCTTCCGCAAGGGCCAGGACGTCGCCGAGCGGGTGATGGACTCGATGGACCTCGAGCGCGAGAAGGGGATCACGATCCTCGCCAAGAACACCGCGGTCACCTACGGCGAGACGAAGCTGAACATCGTCGACACGCCGGGCCACGCCGACTTCGGCGGCGAGGTCGAGCGGGCGCTGACGATGGTCGACGGGGCGCTGCTGCTGGTCGACGCCAGCGAGGGGCCGCTGCCGCAGACGCGGTTCGTCCTCCGCAAGGCGCTGGAGCGGAAGCTGCCGATCATCCTCGTCGTCAACAAGGTCGACCGGCCGGATGCGCGCATCGCCGAGGTCGTCGACGAGGTCTATGAGCTCTTCATGGACCTCGACGCCGACTCCGAGCAGATCGACTTCCCGATCGTCTACACCAACGCCAAGGACGGCTGGGCCGCGCTGGAGGAGGGCGTCGAAGGCGAGGACCTGAAGCCGCTGCTCGAGCTGATGCTGGAGAAGATCCCGGCGCCGCAGTACGACCAGGGGACGCCGCTGCAGGCGCACGTGACCAACCTCGACGCCTCCCCCTACGTGGGGCGCCTGGCGATCTGCCGGGTCCACCAGGGGACGATCCGCTCGGGGCAGCAGATCGCCTGGTGCCGCGCCGACGGCAGCGTCCAGCGCGCCGCGGTCTCCGAGCTCTACGTGACGCAGGGGCTGGAGCGGGTCGCCGCCGAGGAGGCCGGGCCGGGGGAAATCATCGCCGTCGCCGGGATCGAAGAGGTGACGATCGGGGAGACGCTGGCCGATCCGGAGGATCCGCGACCGCTGCCGGTGATCACCGTCGACGAGCCCTCGCTCTCGGTCGTGATCGGGATCAACACCTCGCCGCTGGCGGGGACCCAGGGCGGCGACAAGCTGACCGCGCGCCAGATCCTCTCGCGCCTGGACGCCGAGTTGGTCGGCAACGTCTCGCTGCGGGTCAAGGAGACCGAACGGCCGGACGCCTGGGAGGTGCAGGGGCGCGGCGAGCTGCAGCTGGTCGTGCTGCTGGAGATCATGCGGCGGGAGGGCTACGAGCTGACCGCCGGACAGCCGCAGGTGGTGACCCGCGAGATCGAAGGCAAGACGCACGAGCCCGTCGAGCGGCTGGCGATCGACGTCCCCGAGGAGCACGTCGGCGACGTCACCCAGATGCTGGCCGGGCGCAAGGGGCGGATGGAGCAGATGGTCAACCACTCGACGGGCTGGGTGCGGATGGAGTACCTGGTGCCGGCCCGCGGCCTGATCGGCTTCCGCACGGAGTTCCTCACCGTCACCCGCGGCAGCGGCCTGATGCACCACGTCTTCGACCGCTGGGAGCCGTGGGCGGGAGAGCTGCGCACGCGCCAGACCGGCTCGCTTGTCGCCGACCGCCGCGGCCAGACCGCCGGCTACTCGCTGATGAGCCTGCAGGACCGCGGCCGGCTCTTCGTCGGCTCCGGGGAGGAGGTCTACGAAGGGATGATCGTCGGCGAGAACTCCCGCTCGGAGGACCTCGACGTCAACCCGACCAAGGCCAAACAGCAGACCAACATGCGCGCCGCCAGCGCCGACGTCCTCGAGCGGCTGGCGCCGCCGGTGCGGCTCTCGCTGGAAGCGTCGGTCGAGTTCGTCCGCGAGGACGAGTGCGTCGAAATCACCCCCGAAGCGATTCGCCTGCGCAAGGTCGAGCTGGACAAAATCAAGCGGCTGAAGAGCTCGAAGCAGCGGGCCAAGGCCCCCGCGCGCTGAGCAGCCGGGCAACCCGGCGGATCACCACCTCCGGTTCGTGCTGCAGCCGCGGTCCGGTTACCCGGATCGACTCGATCCCCCTCAGCAGCAGGTCCTCCTGCCGCTTGCGATCGCGCTCGAAGGCGGCCCGCGTGCCGTGGGTCTCGAAGACGTCGAGTTCGACCGCGAACCGCTGCTCGGGCCAGTAGCAGTCGAGCTCGAACCCGTGCTCGAAGTAGTTCGTATGCGGTCGCGGGAGACCGACGGCGATGACGAGCTCCAAGAACCGCTTCTCCAGGCTCGAGCGCGTGAAGCTCGTGGGTGCATAGAGCGCGATCGCCGTCCGCAGCCGCTTGTGCCCGTGATGCCCGACGGTTCGCGCGAGCAGATCTTCCACCGCCCGCAGGTCGAAGAGGCCCAGCTCTTCGGAGCGCTCCACCATCTTCTCCAGCCAGTCGAAGCGGACGGTCGCGGCAAGATCGAGGAGGGTTCGCGGCAGCGAGGTCACTGGAATCACCTCGCGTAACGCCTGGTCCTCGGGAGCGAGAGAAAGCGCTTCGTGAAGCCGAATAGACGGCCGACGCTTGCGGTGGTGCGGGGTGCTCACAGAAGCAAGTAAGGGAGAGGTTTTCGTCAGGCCCCAGAGCCACGCAGCGGATACATGACTCAAGAGAGCATCCGGCCCACAAGCCAGAACGGCCGCGAGGCAACGGCCTTGGGGTGAGAGACGGGTATAGCCCACCGCATACACGCCGGGATAGATCCGATGCAGGCGTCCGGCGTTGGCGGCTCGGTAGACCTCCCCTCGCGAATATGCAAGCGGCCCCGTCAACTGACGGATCGAGACGACTCCATGCTGTCGATCCGCAAGTTCAGCAAGCGGGCCATGTGCAGCAGAAGGGTGTTCCGGCCTTTTGTTCCGCACAGAGGTACAAAGGACCGGAGCGCTCCCGTCTCTCCCCCCTACCCCGCTGCTGTTCGTCCCTCGACCACGCTCGGTGCGCACAAAAAAGCCGCCGGCCCATGGGCCGGCGGCTCGGTGAAGCGGTGAGACTTGGAGCTAGACCGTCGCGGCGGCCTGCTCGGACTGGCTCTGCTCGGACGCCTGGGCCTTGGGCTCGGGGGCGGCGGTTTCCTGGCGGGGGAGCAGGACTTCTTTGGCGATCACGAGGCGCTGGATCTGGCTGGTGCCCTCGTAGAGCTGCATGATCTTCGAGTCGCGCATCAGTTTCTCGACCGGGTACTCCTTGATGAAGCCGTAGCCGCCGTAGACCTGGACGGCGTCGGTGGTGACCTCCATCGCCGAGTCGGCGGCGAAGCGCTTGGCCATCGAGGAGACCTTCGAGTTGCGGACGCCCTGATCGAGCAGGAAGGCCGAGTTCCAGGTCAGTAGGCGGGCAGCCTCGACCTTGGTCGCCATGTCGGCGATCATGAACTGGATCGCCTGGTGCATCGCGATCGGGACGCCGAACTGGACCCTTTCTTTCGAGTAGTCCGTCGCGTACTCGAGCGCGGCGCGGGCGATCCCGACGGCCATCGCCGAGACGCCGGGACGGGTCCGGTCGAGGGTCATCATCGCCAGTTTGAATCCCTTGTTTTCCTCGCCGAGGAGGTTCTCGGCCGGGACCTCCACTTCGTCGAAGGAGATGGTCGCGGTGTTGGAGGCCCGCTGACCCATCTTGTCCTCCTTCTTGTCAACGGAGACCCCGGCGAGGTCGGCGTCGACGACGAAGGCGCTGATCCCGCGATGGCCGGCCTCGGGGTCGGTCTTGGCGAAGACCGTGAAGTAGTCGGCGTAGGTGCCGTTGGTGATGAAGCACTTGGAGCCGCTGAGGACGTACTTGTCGCCGTTCTTCACGGCCTTGGTCTTCATCCCGGAGACGTCGGAGCCGGCATCGGGCTCGGTCAGGCCGAAGGAGCAGAGCTTGGGGGCTTCGGAGAGCATCCCCAGGTACTTCTTCTTCGTCTCCTCGGAGCCGCCGAGGGTGATCGGGGCCGAGGCGAGGCCGTTGGCGGCCAGCGAGGTGCCGATCCCGGAGCAGCCCCAGCCGAACTCCTCCTCGATCAGGCAGCCGGAGAGGTAGTCGAGGCCGGGACCGCCGTAGGCCTCGGGGATGTGGGTGTTCATCAACCCGACCTCCCAGGCCTTCTCGATCACGTCCTGCGGCCAGGTGCCGTCCTTGTCGTACTCCCATGCGACGGTGCGCATGTCTTTCTCGGCGAAGCTGTGAGCCAGCTCGCGCAGGTCCTTCTGCTCGTCGGTGAGGGTGAAGTCGACCACCGGTCGGCGCTCCTTTTTCGGGGTTCTCTGAAGTCTGCGGGAGCGCCGCCGAAAGGGGGCTGACGTTCCACCGATTGACTGGTCAGTCAACCGGCCCTGCAAGGTTACCGGACCGAGCCGCGGAGGTGGCGGCTTTACCCTTTTGCGATGGACTACCCGCTGGCGCTCTCGGCTCTGCAGAAGGGCATCGCGCTGCTCGCCTTCACGGGAGTCGCGGCGCCGCTGGTCGGCCTGCTCCTGAAGCGGGTCGGCGGCGGCTGGGAGACGATGGGCGGCGGGCCCTTCGCGATCCTCGACCAGCGCCCGCCGCGCACCAGCGCCGGCGGCGGCCCCGCCCCGGTCGATCCCGCAATCCAGGCGGCCGAGGTGCGGCAGATGCTGGAGGCGAAATCCGAGCGCCGGCGGCAGCGCGGCGAGGCCCCGCTCGACGTCGAGGCGGAGGCGGAGCGGCTGCTCGCGGCGGCTGAGCAGCCGCGCGGAGAGGAGGCGATGGACGCCGAGCTGAGGGCCGAGGTGCGGCAGCTCGTCGTCGTCCGCAACGAACGGCGGCTGCGCGAAGGCCGCCAGCCGCTCGACGTCGAGGCCGAGGTCGAAAAGCAGCTGGCAGATCTCATAGGATCGCCCTGATGGCTGCGCCGGAGAAAGACCTCTACGAGGTCGAGGAGATGTTGGTCCAGCCGGGGACCTACTTCAACCCCCAGACCGAGGTGGTCGTGATCGTCGACGACTCCGCCTCGATCGACCAGGAGGTCTTCGAGGACTACGAAGGAGCAGAGTGGGTCCGCGTCTCCGACGAGGTTCCCGTCGACGAAGACGGCCGCGACCGCGCCCTCGAGAGCTTCGAGGCAAGCAGCCAGGGCGCCGAGCCCCTCGCTCCCGGCGCGCTCGAAGCGAGCGACGACGACCTCGAAGAAGAGGAAGAGCGCCCGGGGGGCGTTCCCCTCGACGAAGAGGAGTAGCCGAACGCGGAAACGAGCGGTCGCTACCCCCGAGGTACCAAAACAAGCATTGATTGTTTAAGCTCCACCATCCGGTGAGGGCGCTTGGGAGGTAGCCGCAGTGCCAAATTACGAGCCTGCGTTCGGGCTGCGTGACAATCCGTTCAGCCCGCGTACCTTCGCCGGAGTCGGGGGAGGTCTGCTGAACGGCATCGAGGGCGAGCCGTTGCCGCTTGACGAGGCCCCCGCCCTGGAACCGTTGTTCGTGCCAGGGGCAGGACCTTTTCAGGCAGCAATCGACCGCTTCGACCGATTCCTCGAGATCGGCGGCTACCGAGACGATGATCCTGGCGGAAACCTCGATTCGAGATCGTTCCGGATCATCGGTCCGGAGGGCAGCGGCAAGTCGACGCTGGCCAACATGCTCGTGCGCCGGCTCAAGGACTGCGGACACCATGGCCTGACTCCGATCAGGGCGTCGGCCGAAGACAGCCAACTGGCTGAGTCGATCGAGGCCGTCGAGAAAAAGGCGAGACAGGAACCCGATGGCGTCTGCTGCGTCATCTTCGACGACGTGCGCTTCGGGTGCGAGCGGCCGCTGCACGACTTGCACCAGAGCCTCCGGGGGACCCTGCGGCGGCCGGTGGTGATGTTTGAGATCTTCCATCACGCACAGGACCTCGGCGTGCCACCCCCCTCGGATCGCGCCCGACTCGACCTGGAAGACCTGCGCACGCTCTGGCTCACGGCGGACCACGCTGTCGCGTTCTTGATTTCCCGGATCGAGCTGTTCCGGGTGACCGACTCGGTGTTCACGGATGAGCTGGCGACCTTTCCCTTCGACGTCGCAGAGGTGGCCGAGCTAGTGGGGGAAAGCGACGGTGCTGAGCCAGGGGCATTCACCTTGCGCAGTTTCAGCCGGCTCCTGAGCCGCGGTCTCGGCCTTGAGTGGATGGCCCGACGCGATGACGCGCCGATCAAGGACTTGCCGGCGGAGGAGCTGGCGGCGCGTCGGATCAGCCTCAAGACCTTCTACGACCATCGGGTCGAGGAGCAGGCGGGAGCCTGGGGATGAGCAGAGCGAACCCGTTCCCCGCTTATCCGGTAGCGACCCTGCTGCCGGCCAACGATGACCAGGATCGGATGACGGTGAACACCGCCGGCATCGAAAAGTCCGAAAGGCTTCTCCGATCCTTCCTGAGCGGCCCCGAAAGCCCCGGGTCGCAAGGGTTGCTAGTCGCCGTCAAAGGGGATTTCGGAACCGGCAAGACCCACCTTCTGACTCACGCCGAGAACCAACTCAAAGCGCGCGCCGATGAGCGCGGTTCGGCCGCCGGGGTCGTGGTGGCCGGCGCGATGGAATCCCGGCCGGTCGCCTGGTACCGGGCGATGCTCGGCCCGCGTATCGGACGACTCGAACTCGAGGAACTCTCCACCGATCTTTATGCGCAGGCAGCAGTCACTGTCGCCCGCAGGGCACCGCTATCGGCAGGGCTAGCCACCCGCCTGGAGCTGGACCCAGCCGCCGTCCACCCGCTTGTCAGCGATGAACTCCTCAGCTCCAGTTCGGTCGACCGCGAGCTGATCGCCATCCTCGAGAGGATCGTCCCGGATGCGCCCCAGGTGCGGCGAGCGGCCCTGGGGCTGATCGAGGCCCCTGCCTCCGGGCGCCGCTGGTTCGAAGGGGAGCGCCTGTCACAACGAGAAGCGGTCGCCTGCGGCCTCACCCAAGCGATCGCCACCGATGAGGAAGCGGCAGACGTCGTGATCGCCCTTGCCGCGATTCACCGTCAGCTAGGGCGGCCGTTCATGCTTGTGATCGACGAACTCGAGCACTTTGCCCGCTTGGACGAGGCCCGGAGCGGAAAGTCGAACCTGACCTGGCTCAAGCGTCTCCTGGAGCGGTTGGAGAAGGAGGGCGCCTGCGTTTTCGTCGCTGGACACACCTCTGCATGGAATGGTCATCCGGACTTTCTCGAACGCTTTTCGCTGGGATCGGCGATCGAGCTAGAACCGCTCACTGCCGAGGACGTGATCCACGTGGTCGAGCGTTTCGCACCGGGTAGGAGAAGGTTCGCTGAAACCGACGCTCGCCTCGTCAACACGTTCTGCGGAGGGAACATTCGTCGTACGCTGGGCCTGCTCCACGCGCTCTACGACCGCTCGGAAGGATTCGAGGTGCCGATCACGGAGGGCATGCTGGCGGAGGTCGCGGCCACCTCCACGCGCGTGGTCGACCCCGAGCAGGCACTCGATGACCTCGGCCGAGCGCTGGAGCAAGACGGGATGCGTATTTCCCGTCGGGCGGCTCTACACGATCTCACCTTCGACCTGGTCGCCTACCAAAGCGATTGCCCGGTTCTCGTGATCGAGGCTAAGCATGCACTGTTTGGGCGCAAACAGCAGGACCAGGCCCAGCGATTCGTCGACAAGCTGCGGATCGTCAACCAAGACTCCCCCACCTGCATCGGCGTTTTCGCCTCCTCCGGCGCCTTCGACCCGGAGTTGCTGAAGGTCGGTTCCCAAGCGGCACGGGTGTTCTGGTTCGATCTCAACCGACCGGACTTCGTCGCGAACGTGATGACCACGATCGGACCGGCCCTGCATGAGCCGATGCCGCCGGATGCCGCAACCGCCGGCTCGGATCGCGACGATGCGCTGACCGCGCTCGCGGACGAAATCCAGATGATCAAGGAGTCTCAGGCTTCAGACTACGCACGGCTAGAAGATCAGCTGGCAGCGCCTGGCGGCAGCGACTCGGAGCTTCAGTTCCGCTCCCCGGCGATGACCGACACCCATGACGAGCGGCGGGCGATCTTCGAAGATCTCTCCGCCTACCCGCCACTGCGCAGACAACTGGCTCTGATCTCGGGTCCGGCCCTGATGCTGATGACGCTCGGGCTTGGCCTCGGCCTCGCTTTGCTCTTGACCAGCATCTTCGGTGACTCTCTGTTCAGAGAAACGGAAGAAGGCGAATCGGCGCAGGCTTTCATCGCCATCGGCGGCGTGATCCTGCTGCTGGCGACGGTCCTGCTCGCGGCTCGGCAGCTGCTTCTGCTCGACCGCTACTTCGCCTTCAAGCGGGAACGGCTGCGCGACATCTACGTGCTCGAGCGACCGATCCAGCTCCTGATCGAGACGAGCAGGGCTATCGACGAGGCCCTGTACGCCCGCGGGCCGCGCCTGGCAATCGGCTCTGCGGTGGAACTCCTGGAAGAGCGGGAACTGGTCGCCGACCACCGCCTGCTGCGGAGAGAGGCAGAAGGAAGCGCAAGCGGTGCCACCTGAGCCGATGATCCAAGAGGATCAGTTCGCGGCCGATCCTCGCTTCGACTTCGACCTGATCGGAACCGCCCTCGCCGCTGTGCTCGAGCAGCCGATGAGCGGGGCGACCGTGATCGGAATCCACGGGCCTTGGGGGTCCGGGAAGACGACTTTGATGTACGCGGTCCGGAAGGCGCTCTCGGCGCGCCCGGCCGAGGCCGCGCCGATTGTCATCGAGTTCAACGCCTGGAAGTACCAGGCCCGGGAGGCGCTCTGGCGAGCCCTGATCCTGAGCATGATCGGGGCGATCCGCGAAGAGGTCAGCGATTCCGAGAAGGCGGAACTAGCAGAGTTGGAATCGTCGCTGTACGCCGCCTTCGAGGTCCAGGAAGCCGGCCCTTGGTCGATCAACTGGCGCACGGCTGCAACCGAGATCGCTTCGGTCGCGCTAGAGGTGATGCAGCTCGGTTTCGTCGGGCGCTTCCTGCGTTCCTTGTCCGGCAGTCGCAAGAGAGGAGGAGACGAGCCGATTCTCGGTGATGCCGATATCGAACGGATGAGCGGCGCCCTTGAGCGCAAAACCGTCAGCCGCCGCGTAGCCCAGGTTCGGTCGATCGAGCAGTTCGTGAGCGCATTCACGGAGCTAGTGACGAACGTGCGCGGTTCGCGCCGGATCGTCGTCCTCATCGATGACCTCGACCGTTGCCTGCCCGAGTCGGCGCTGGAGGTCTTCGAGGCGATCAAGCTGTTCCTCGACGCTCCAGGCTGCGGCTTTGTCGTCGCCGTCGATCGAGAGGTAATCCGCAGCGGACTAGCAGTCCGCTATGCCCCTCTGCGGGAGGCGCTCTCACAGGCTCCTGTCGCCGATGCCGATGAGTACATCGAGAAGACGATCGGGATCTCGTACGACGTACCGCGGCTCTCGGCGGCTGACGTCGCCGCGATGATCGACGAAGCCGCCCCGCCACTCGATCTCAATCGCGACCAAAAGAAGGCGATCGCAGCTTCGCTCGGCTGGAACCCGCGCCGGGTAAAGCGCTTCGTCAATCTGCTGAAGGTGCAGGTCTCGGTCGCTGCCGAGCTCGCGAAACGCGATAGCAGGCCACCCCCCGCCCTACTGGGAGAGGGCGACGCAGAGGACCTGGACCTGCTTCTGAAGACGATGTTGATCGGCTACCGGTATCCCCTGCTGGTGCGTCGTGGAGATACCAGCCTCGTCTTCGAGTTTCAGCAGGCCGTCAGCGCCTATGTCAATAGGGCAATTGACGATGAGGAGGATGCTGCCCGAGAACTGGAGGATGCATTCTCGAAAATGCCCCCGCCGGTGGCGGCGCTGCGGGGCGAGCGAAGTCTCTGGAGCCTGATGGAATGGGGACCGCGTCTAAACGCCTCCGGCTTCAAGGAGGAGGCGATCGCCAACCTCGACTGGTTCCGTCGAACCGGCGTCGATCCGGGTTCAGACGTCGAGGCCGCTTCCTGACGGTCGTCGCCAACCTCGAGCCGGATAGGGTTGCGGACATGCTCGAAGCCGGCGACAAGGCGCCTGCCTTCACCCTGCCCGCCCAGAACGGCGAAAAGGTGAAGCTGTCCGACCTGAAGGGCCAGACGGTCGTCCTCTACTTCTACCCCAAGGCCAACACCTCCGGCTGCACGACGCAGGCCTGCGGGGTTCGCGACCGCCGCGCCGACTACGAGGCCGCCGCCGGGGCGCGGGTGATTGGGATTTCGCCTGACGAGGTCGAGGACGTCGACAAGTTCGCCGGCAAATACGACCTCGACTTCACCCTGCTCGCCGACGCCGACCACGCGATCGCGGAGAAGTACGGCACCTGGGTCGAGAAGTCGATGTACGGGCGCAAGTACATGGGCGTCCAGCGCGCGACCTTCATCATCGACCCGAAGGGGAAGATCGTCAGGGTCTTCCCGAAAGTTCAGCCGAAAAAGCACGACGAATTGGTGCTGAAGGCGCTGGCCGAGCTCGCTGCTTAGGCGCTGACCACCACGGCCACGATGAAGGCCGTGTAGAGCAGGAACCAACCGATCACGGCGGGGAGTTTGAAGCGGCGCGCCAGGTGCAGGCTCTCGTAGGCGAGGAGACCGCCGGCGAGGCCGAGTCCGATCGAGAGGACCGCGTGCCAGTTGAGGTCCCAGTCGGTGAAGATGAGGCCGATCCCGACCGGGATCATCGACTGGAAGACCATGGCGCCGCTGATGTTGCCCAGCGCCAGCGCGTCCTTGCCTTCCCGCACCCAGAAGAAGCTGTTCACCTTCTCGGGCAGCTCGGTCGCCAGCGGCGCCAGGATCAGCGCCAGCACCAGCGGCTCCGCTCCGATGCTCTCGGCGATGTGGAGCAGCTCCTCGACGAAGAGGTGGGCGCCGCCGACCATCGCCGCCAGCCCGACCAGCAGTTGCAGCACGCAGAGCAGCAGCGAGGGGTCTTCCCGCCGCCCTGGCCGCCGCTCGAAGATCAGCGGGTTGAGCGACTCCTCGCTCTGCACGTCTCCCCCGCCCTTCAGCGTCAGGCGGATGTAGAAGACGTAGGCGAGGATGAAGGCAACGCCGACCGCAATCCTCGCCGCCGCCGGCGGCCCCCAGGAAAGCAGGCCGGCGATCGTGAAGAGGGCGAGGAAGAAGAGGAGGTCGCGCTCCAGCGTCGGCCGGTGGACGTTCAGCTGCAGGCCTTGGTCCCGTTTGTCGCGGTACATGTAGGCGAAGAGCCCGACCAACCCCATCGCCAGCGTGGCGAGGAGGAACGGGGCGCCGACGATCGCCCCGACGGCGACGTCTTCGGAGCCCTCGTCCACGCTGACCAGGGCGACGATCGCGATCAGCGTCTCCGGCATCGCCGTCCCGACCGCGGCGAGGATGCTGCCCACTGCCCCCACCCCGACCTCGAGCCGGTGGCCGATCCACTCGACCGCGTTGGTGAAGATCAGCGCCCCGGTGAGGACGATCGCGAAGCTGACGAGCAGGAGGATCGCTTCCATCGGCGCAGGCTATCTACCCGGCGCCGTCGCCCTTAGGCGAAGTAGAAAGCGAGACCGAAGACGAAGTAGACCGCAAGTAACTGCACGCCCTCGAACCAGGTCGACTCGCCGTCGGCGGTGACGTGGTTGCCGACCAGGATCGCCAGCAGGATCGCCCCCAGCTCGAAGCCGTTGAAGACCAGGGCCAGCGGATAGGGGCCGATGAAAAGGGAGGCGATCACCAGCACCGGCGCGACGAAGAGGGCGACCTGGGCGCTGGAGCCGATCGCGATGTTGACCGCCAGGTCCATCTTGTCCTTCATCGCGACGAGGACCGCGACCCAGTGCTCGGCGGCGTTGCCGACGATCGCGACGACGATCACGCCGATGAAGAACTCGGAGAGCCCGATCGATTCCGAAGCCTCGGTGATCGAGCCGACCAGGACCTCCGACATCACTCCGACGAGGACGCCGGCGATCGCCAGCGCAATCACCGAGGTCTTCGTCGACCAGCCCCAGGTGTCTTCCTCCTCGTACTCGGGGTTGAAAAGGTCCCGGTGGGTCTTCAGCGAGAAGAAGAGCCCGATCACGTAGGTGACGATGAGGACGATCGCGACCGCCAGCGATAGGTGCTCGACGGTGCCGCCGTAGTGGATCGCCTCGGCGCCGGGCTCGGGCAGCCCCTTTCCCTCGACCAGCTCGAAGATCGCCGGCATGATCAGCGCCGCCCCGGCCAGCATCAGCATCGTCGTCTGGATGCTGGCGCTGGTGCGGCTGAAGTGCTGTTTCTGGCGCCCGAGGCCGCCGGCCAGCATCGCCGCGCCGAGGACGAGCAGCATGTTGCCGACGATCGAACCGACGATCGAGGCCTTGACAACCTCCTGCAGCCCCTGCCCGAGCGCGAAGAGGGCGATGATCAGCTCCGGCGCGTTGCCGAAGGTGACGTTGAGGAGGCCGCCGATCCCCGGCCCCGAGCGCGCCGCCAGCTCCTCGGTCGCCCGCCCCATCAGCGCCGCGGTGGGGATGATCCCCAGCGCCGAGACGGCGAAGACGACGGTGGCCGGGGCCCCGATCAGCTCGAGGAAGACCGCGACCGGGATCAGCGGCGTCAGCAGGTAGGGCCAGCCCATCGGCGTCCTGAAGAAGGACGCGTCAAGGCTGGGCCCCCCCTCACCCACGATGCGGCGCGGTGAGGGCTACTTCAGGCTGGCGCACTTCTGCAGGTCCGCCGGGGTCTGGGCTTCCCGAAAGCATTCCGCCCTCTTGCTGGCCGAGCCCGAGCCGCCCGAGCCGCCGCTCAGTCCTTCGAGCAGGCCGCCGAGGCCTTCCTGGGTGCCTTCCAGCAGTTCGAGCGGGTTGACCTTGAGCTTCTTGAACAGCGCTTCCAGCGGCTTCGCGCCGGAGGGTTCGTCGAAGCTCTGTTCTTCGTTCACCCCGGAGAGCGTCAGTTCCATTTCGAGTTCGACTTTTTCGTCCTTTGCTTCCGGCGGCTGGATCGTCATTTCCAGCGCCATCTTGCGGACGATGTCGTCGTCGCCGACGTAGAGGTCGACGTGGGCCTTCTTGATCGCCTTGGAGAGTTCGCCCTTGGCTTCTTCCAGTTCGCCGATCGGCAGCGGGCCGGCGGCTTCGAGCTGGGAGCTGCAGGCGGGGTCTTCGGTCAGCTGGATCAGCGCGTCGACCGCGCCGCTGACGTTGAGGTCGCCGCTGAGCTTGGTCGTCGAGGTCCCCTCGACGTCGGCTTCGCCGTCGTTGGCGAGCTGCTCGGCGAGCTGGCTGAACTTGATCCCTTCCGCCGCCTTCTGGCAGGCGGTGACGTCGGCTTCGCCTTCCTGCTGCTGGGACTGTTCCAGCGCCGACTTGAGGAAGCCGAAGGTGGTCGGGTCGACTTCGTAGGCGTCGCCTTCGTATTCGACGAAGCCGTGGTCGGTGAGCAGGGTCAGGCCGCCTTCGAATTCGAGGTCTTCGCCTCCCGCCGAGCCGTTCGCTTCGGCCTTCATCTCCACCTGGGGCAGCTCGCCCTTGGCGCCCATTTCGAACGGGCCGGAGAGGCTGACTTCGATTTCGCCGCCTTCGTCCCCTTCGGCGGTGGCGTTCAGGGAGAGGTCGACTTCGCCGCTCTCGACGCCTTCCAGGCTCGCGTTTTCGAGGACCTTCTGCGGATCTTCGCCGCTGCTGCCGCCGCTGTCGCCGCTGCTTCCACAGGCGGCGAAAACGGCCGCGACCGCGGTCAGGACGGCGAACAGGGCAAGAATGCGGAAACGGGTCAAGAGATGGGACTCCTCGTGCTCGAAGAACAGGACCGAGGCGGAGTTTACGGCGGGGGCGGCGGATCCTGCCCCGCGCGCCGCATCCCCCGTTCGATTTCCTCGTTGACGACGCGGATCACCTCGACCCGGGCGAACCGCTTCGACTCGGCCGCGATCACCCGCCAGGGCGCGTTCTCGCAGTCGGTCCGCTCCAGCATCTCCCCCACCGCCGCCTCGTACTGCGGCCGCTTCTCGCGGTTGCGCCAGTCCTCGCCGGTCAGCTTCCACGATTTCAGCGGGTCCTTGGCACGGGCTTCGAACCGCTTCAGCTGCTCCTGGGGCGAAACGTGCATCCAGAACTTGACGATGATCGCGCCCTCGTCGGCGAGGGTCCGCTCGAAGTCGTCGATCTCCCGGTAGGCGCGGCCCCACTCCTCCTCGTCGGCGAAGCCCTCCACCCGCTCGACCAGCACGCGGCCGTACCAGGAGCGGTCGAAGACGGTCATCCCGCCCCAGCCGGGCAGCGCCGGCCAGAAGCGGCCGAGGAAGTGGTGGCGCTTCTCATCAGGGGTGGGGGCGGCGAACTGGGCGACGCGGACGTGGCGGGGATCGAGCGGCGCCACCAGGCGCTTGATCGCCCCGCCCTTGCCGGAGGCGTCCCAGCCCTCGAAGACGACGATCAGCGGCGGCCCGACGGTGCACTCACCGATCAGCCCGCCGAGCGTCAGTCGCAGCTGCGCCAGCCGTTCCCCCTCTCGCTTCAGCGCCTCCTCGGCCTCATGCTTGCCCAGGTCCTGGCTGAGGTCGACTTCGTCGAGGCGTCCCATAGGACGAACCTACCCGGCTCTATTCGCCGCTATCGCCGCGGGATTCTTCGATCGGGGGCGGGCGGTCTTCGCTGGTCACGTTGGCGAGCAGGGGGAAGAGCAGCGCCCCGAGGAAGATCAGGATCACGCCGGCGGCGACCAGCCAGCGGGCGCGGGTGAGGTGGCCGAGGATCCCGATCGCGAATCCGGCCAGCATCAGCGCGATGTAGGGCGTGGGGCTGTGCGGGAGCAGAGCCAGCGGCAGGGGCAGGAGGTCGAGCACCGGGCGGGATTATCATCGCGGCCATGGCCGAAGGCTCCGTCGCAGAGGTAAAGCAGTCCCTGGCCCAGGTCGGCTACCTCGCCGACGAGCCGGCCGCGCTCGTCTCCTTCCTCGCCCAGAAGCTCGGCAAGCCGGTCCTCGTCGAGGGCCCGGCCGGGGTCGGCAAGACCGAGCTGGCGAAGGCGCTCTCGCGCGCCAGCGGCCGCGAGCTGGTACGGCTGCAGTGCTACGAGGGCCTCGACGAGGCGAAGGCGATGTACGAGTGGAACTACCGCAAGCAGCTGCTGCGGATCCAGGCCGGCGGCGAGGCCGGCTGGGAAGACGTCCAGGACGACATCTTCAGCAGCGACTTCCTGCTGGAGCGGCCGCTGATGCAGGCGATCGCCAGCCCCGAGCCGGTGGTGCTGCTGATCGACGAGATCGACAAGACCGACCAGGAGTTCGAGGCGATGCTGCTCGAGCTGCTCTCCGACTTCCAGATCACGATCCCCGAGCTGGGGCGGATCGAGGCGACGACGATGCCGATCGTCGTCCTCACCTCGAATGACTCGCGGGAGCTGACCGAGGCGCTGAAGCGCCGCTGCCTCTACCTCTGGCTCGACTACCCCGAGCTAGAGCGGGAGATGGAAATCGTCCGCCTCCACGCCCCCGACATCTCCGAGACGCTGGCGCGGAAGCTGGTCGAGGTGATCCGGATGGTGCGCGCGCTCGACCTGAAGAAGCCGCCCTCGATCGCGGAGTCGATCGACTGGGCGCGGACGCTGCTGCTGCTGGGGGCCGAGGACATCGACCGCGAGACCTTCACCCAGTCGATGTCGATCATCGTCAAGCACCGCACCGACATCGACCTCGTCGCCGAGCGGGTCGGGGTGAAACTTGCCGACCCCCTACGGACCGAGGGCTGAGACCGGGCCGCCGGGGATGGCGGCGAAGCTGCTCGGCTTCTGCGAGGAGCTGCGCGGCGAGGGGGTGGCGGTCGGCACCTCGGAGATCCTCGACGCCTTCGCCGCCCTGGGAGAGGTCGGCTGGACCTCGCGCGCCGATTTCCGCGAGGCGCTGGCGACGACGATCGCCAAGTCCCAGGACGACCGCCGCGTCTTCGAGCTGCTCTTCGACCGCTGGTTCTTCCGCAGCGCCGAGGCCGAGGCGGTCCAGCGCGGCGTCACCGAGCACGCCGAGGGCGGGCCGCCGGCCGGCGACGGCGAGCGCTTTGACATGGACGAGCTCTCCGACGCGATCCGCGAGGCGATCGCCGCCGGCGACGAGGACGCGATGCGGGACCTGGCGCGGCTGGCGATCGCCGCCTTCGGGCGCGCCGAGGGCTCGGGCGTGGTCGGCGTCGACGTGCAGCGGATCCGCCGCACGCTGGGGCTGACCGCGGGGGCGCAGCCGCCGACCGAGGACGGCGGCGAGCGGCCGCCGATCGACCGCGACCAGCTGACCGGGTTCGAGCGCCACCTGCGGCGCGAGCTCGAGCGCGACCTGATCGAGCGGACCGAGACCCTGCCCCCCTCCCGCCCCCTCGCCGAGCTCGACCGGGCGCTGCCGACCAGCCCGACCCAGGACCTCGCCGCGGTCCACCGCGCCGTCTCGCAGATGAAGCGGCGGCTGGCGACGCTCGGGCACGAGCAGCGGGGGCGGAAAAAGGGCCAGCACGTCGACGTGCGGCGGACGATGCGCGCCTCGCTGGAGACCGGCGGCGTGCCGCTGCGGCTGCGCTACCGGCCGAAGCGGCCGCGGCGGCCGGAGATCTACGTCCTCTGCGACGTCTCGACCTCGGTCACCTCGGCCAGCGTCTTCTTCCTCTCCGTCCTCCACGCCCTCCACGACTCCTTTCGCAAGCTGCGCAGCTTCGTCTTCATCGAGCGGATCTCCGAGGTGACCGACGTCTTCGAGCAGGAGCGGGACTTCGCGGCGATCGCCCAGAAGATCTCCTCCGAGGGCGGCGTCGCCGACGTCTCCGGCTACACCGACTACGGCCGCGTCTGGCTCGAGTTCCTGACCGAGATCTCCGAAGAGCTGGACCCGCGCTCGACCGTGATCGTCCTCGGCGACGCCCGCACCAACGGCCGCGAGCCGCACGCCGAGGTCTTCGGCCAGATCGCCGAGAAGGCGGGGCGCCTGTTCTGGCTCAACCCCGAGCCGAGGCTCTACTGGAACTACGGCGACTCGGTGATGGCCGCCTACGAGCGCTATTGCGACGGCGCCTTCGAGTGCTGGACCACCAGGCACCTGGAGAACTTCGTCAACATCGTCGCCGGCGCCGCCCCCGCCGCCGAATGAGGGCGCTCTTCCTCCGCCACGGCGAGTCGGTCCACAACGCCGCCCGCAGCGGCGAGCCCGCCGCGCACTCCGAGGGCGACAAGCTGACCGAGAAGGGGGTCGAGCAGGCGCACGCCGCTGGCGCTGGCCTGCGCGAGCTCGGCGTCACCCGCCTGCTCTCCAGCCCGCTGCGGCGGGCGCGGGAAACTGCGCAGCCGGTCGGCGAGGCGCTCGGGCTCGAGGCCGAGGAGATCGACTACGTGGGCGAGCTGACCTCCGCCGAAAGCTTCGAGGGGGCGATCGAGCGGGTGCGCCGCTTGAAGGCGGAGCTCGAGTCCGGCCGCGATGGCGAGCTGCCGCTGCTGGTCACCCACGGCATCTTCCTCCGCTTCTTCCTCCTGGACTCGGTCCTCGGCGAGCGCTTTGAGGCGCCGATGGCCGCCGGGATCTGGAACCTCGGCTCCCACAACTGCGGGCTCTGCACCTTCGCCCATGGCGAGAGCCGCGACCCGCTCGGCAAGCCGATCCCCGGCTGGACCTGCCTCACCTGGATGGAGCGGCCGTGGAGCCGGCCGTGACGATCCGCACCGGGTCGTCGGGCGAGACCTGCCACTGCTCGTTGACGATCGCACCCTCGGGCGGCGCCACCGGGCCCTCCAGAAGAGGATCGTCGGTCTCCCGCATCCAGGCCTCCAGCCGCTCGCGCAGCTCCGCCAGGACCCCAACCTTGCTGGGGTCCCCGGCGAGGTTCCGCCCCTCCTCCGGGTCCAGCACCAGGTCGTAGAGCTGCTCCTCGGCGACTTCCTGTTCCCCCCAGCCCGCCTCGACCAGGAGGTCCTTGGTGGCGCTGTCGTCGCAGTTAGCCAGCACCGGATGCGGGTACTCGTCAAACCTCCTTATGTACTTCCAACGCTCGGTCCGGATCGCCCGGTGGGGCTGGTAGGCGGCATGGAAGGTCGTCTCGGAGAAGATCGCGTCGTGGAGGCTCTCGACCTCGCCGCGGACCAGCGGCATCAGCGAGGTCCCCTGCAACCAGTTCGGGTGCTCGGCGCCGGAGATGTCGCAGAGGGTCGGGTAGACGTCGAGGTGGCTGACCGGCGCATCGACGACCTTGCCGCCGCCGAAGCCCGGGCCGCGGACGATCATCATCACCCCGGTGCCGCGGTCGAACAGGGTCGCCTTGGAGCCGGGGAAGGCGATGCCGTGGTCGGTGGTGCAGATGACGATGGTGTTGTCGACCAGGCCGAAGTCGTGGAGGGCGTGGAGGACGGCGCCGATCCCCTGGTCGAGCGAGCGGGCGCTGGCCTTGAACGCCGCCATGTCGCGCCGGGTGGCCGGGGTGTCCGGGAGGTTCGCCGGCGGCAGCGAGTAGAGCGTGTCGCGGACCGAGGTAGGGGCGGCGAAGTTGCGGTGGGTCTCGAAGAAGCCGACCGACATGAACCAGGGCTCGGCCGGCGCTTCGCGCAGCGTCTTGATCGTCAGCGGGGCGACGAACTGGGCGTGGTTCTGGTCGACCGGGACCACCTCGTCGTAGCCGATCACGCCGGGGTCGAGGGAGATGTGCTGCTCGCCGATCAGGATCGAGCGGTAGCCGACCTCGCGCAGGGTGTGGACCCAGTGCCGGCGGTAGTCGTTCAGCTTCCAGCCGCGGTGGGCGAGCCCGAGCATGCCGTTGTTGTGGCAGTAGAGCCCGGTGAGGAGGCTGGCGCGGCTGCCGGAGCAGGTCGGGGCGGCGCAGAAGGCCTCGCGGAAGAGCACGCCCTGGTCAGCCAGCATCTGGATGTTCGGGGTCGGAACCTGGAAGCCGTAGGGCTGGACGTAGCGGCCGGTGTCGTGGGAGTGGATGTAGAGGATGTTGGGGGGCAGCACGGGGGGTACCTAAATTAGATGAAACCGGACCGCTCCTACCTCGTCTGCGCCACCCCCCGCAGCGGCAGCACCCTCGTTTGCCACGCGCTGGAGGAAACGGGCGTCGCCGGCCGGCCCGAGGAGTACTTCGAGGCGCTCCGCCACAGCGGGCGCCCGCGCCGGCCGGAGGAATACTTCCTCGGGGTCGAGGACCAGTCGATTCGCGACCACCTCGGCGAGCGCAGCGTCGGCTCCGACCCCCAGCCCCGCTCCCCGCTCTGGAGCCGCGCCGCCTACGATCGCTACCTCGAGTGGGCCTTCGAGACCGGGACCACCGAGAACGGCGTCTTCGGGGCGAAGCTGATGTGGGGCTACTTCGGCGAGTTCGTCAGCCTCCTGCGCAACATCCCCGAATACCGCGACGTGCCACTGGCGGAGCTGCTGCCGGCGGTCTTTCCCGACCTCACCTTCGTCCGCGTCGTCCGCGCCAACAAGGTGCGGCAGGCGGTCAGCCTCTGGAAGGCGGTGCAGACGGCGACCTGGCGCGAGGACCAGGCGAGCGCCAAGGCCGCCTCGGTCGAGGAGGACGGCTCTCCCCCCTACCGCAGCTTCGTCGAGGCCCACCGCCCGCAGCTGCGCTTCCACTACAAGGCGATCGACCACCTGCTCGAGCACCTGCTGATCGAAGAGGCCTCCTGGGACGCCTTCTTCGAGCACTCCGGGATCGAGCCGATCCTCGTCCTCTACGAGAACTTCGCCGCCGACTACGAGACCAGCACCCTCAACCTGCTCGACCGCCTCGACCTCGCCTGCCCGGAGGGCTTCGAGTTCGAGCCGCGGATGAAGAAGCAGTCCGACCGCATCAACGACGACTGGACCGTGCGCTACAGCCAGCTCCGCCTGGGGAGGGACTTCGACCTGTTTCCGGTTCCGGTCGAGGAGAAGGCGGATTAACCGACAACCCCGGCGAGATCGGTTCGTCTCGCCACGTCGAGCTTCTGGTAGACGTGGCGGAGGTGGGTCTCGACCGTCTTCGCGGTGACGAAGAGGCTCTGGGCGATCTCGCGGTTGGTCATCCCTTCAGAGGCCATGCGCGCCACTCGCAACTCGCTCGGGGTGAGCGACTCGACACCCGAAAGAGCCGCCTTGCGTGGACGGGCGCCGGTGGCGGTCAGCTCGGTGCGGGCTCGCTCCTCCAGGGCGGCTGCGCCGCAACGGTAGGCGAGATCCAGGCCCTCTCGCAGGGGCTCGCGAGCATCGCGGCGGCGATTGGCTCGTCTCAGCGCACCCCCCAGCTCGACCAGCGCGTTGGCGTGCTCGAGCCTCGCCCTGGTCTCCGCGAGCACCTCGCTCGCCTCGCGCAGCACCTCGATCCCCCGCTCGCCTCCGGTCACGGCTCCCTGGACGCGCAGCGCGATCCCAAGCCCGCGCCGGCCGCCTGCTTCGCGGGCCAGCCGCACCGCCTCCGCCGCCAGCTGCCGCGCCACCTCCGCGTTGCCGAGAGCAGATTCCGAGAGGGCGAGGCCGGTGCGCCAGCCAATCAGCTCGGGATTCGCATAGGGCAGCCAGCTCACCCGTTCCCCGGCGGCGATGAAGTCGCGCCGCGCCTCGTCGTGGCGGCCGGTCGCGGCGCGCAGGCGACCGCGGGCGCAGAGCAGAAAGGCACCGGGGGCGCCGGCACCAGGCTCCCTGTGTCGCCAGAGGTCCTCGAGATATCCCTCCGCCGCCTCGTATTCGCCGCGCTCTACGGCAATTGACACGGCCCCGCTGAGCCAGATCCCCAGCGGCACCACGAAGCCGCTCGACCGGGTGACGCGAAGGGCGATGGCGAGGTCGGCCTGAGCGTCCCGAAGGTCTCCGTCCAGGTAGTCGCAGAAGGCGCGCACGCCGTAGGCGGAGGCGACGCTCATCGGAGCGCCGCGCTGCTTCGCCGCCTCCATCGCGACGGTGAGCGGCGCGGCGCTCAAATCCCCGCGGTCTGCCAGCGACAGTGCGCCCCAGACGGTCTGAACCGGAAGACCGGCGCGGACATCCTCGGCGTAGGTTTCGGGATCGAAACCGGCCCGCATCGCCAGCTCGAGAGCTTCGTCGATCCGCCCGAGCCCGATCGCATACACGTAGGAGAGCTGGCGGAGGAAGAAGCGGGCCGCAGGGCCCTCGCCGTCCGGCCACTGCTTGCGATCGGTGACGAGAGCAGCCGGGATCCGCTCCAGACCGCTGGCGACGTGGATCAACAGGTGCCCTTCCAGCAGGAGCTTGATCTCCGATCGCTCGGCACCGATCTCCTCCAGCGAGTCTTCCAGCAGCACCACCCCCTCGTCGGTGCTCGGGCGGCGGAAAGCAAAGGAGACCGAGAGCTCGGCAGCGATCGCGGCTCGCCCGAAGGGATCGTCAAGCGAGGTTCGCACGGTTCGCAGCACCTCGATTCCCTCCGGTTCGTCGGCCCGCAGCAGGGCGATTCCCAACTCCTGGCTGACCGCCAGCCGATCCGGCTTCGGTGGCGGCTCGCGCACGGCCCGGCGCAGATAGGCGACGGCCGCCGTCGGCGCCCCACGGCTCAGTGCCTGCGCTGCGGCGGAACGCAACTCGGTAACGGGCCAGGGATCTCCAACCGCCTCGGTCAGCAGCAGATGGGCGGCCACCGCATCCACGGCGACACCGTCATCGGAGAGGAGATGGGCCGCGTGAGCATGGTAGGCGGCCCGGCGGGGCGCCGGGATCTCGTCGAGGATCGCGGCCCGCACGAGCGGATGGACGAAGGCGACGGGCCGAGTGTCGGACAGCAACCTCGCGACCACGAGGCGCTCGCAGGCGTCGGCAACGGACCCCATCGGCAACCCGCTGAGGGCCGCTATCCGCCCCGCCTCGGCGTTCGGCTCCAGCACCGCCACCGCCCGCGCCACCGCTACCGCGTCCTCCCCCAGCCTGGTGAGGCGGACGAGGATCGCGCGCGAGGCGCCGGACCCCGCCAGCTCCGCGAGCCGATCGACATCGACTCGCCTTCCGTCCAATAGCTCGCGGTCGAGCGCCTGCAGCAGCTCGAGCAGAAGGAACGGGTTCCCGCCCGTGGCCTGGCGGGCGGCGATGGGCAACCCCTCCGCCGCCACGGCTTCGAATTCCGCGGCGATCAGCTCCCCGACCGCGGGGACCGAGAGCGGCGTCGGCTCGATCGTCACGACCCCGGGCTGGCGCCGTAGCTCGTCGAGCAGCGGTTCGTGCTCTCCGGGCTCCCCCTTCCTGACGGTAAAGCCCAGACCGGCGCGATCACCGGCGAGGCGCCGGCCGACGTAGACGAGGGCTCGCAGCGAGGCGAGGTCGGCCCATTGCGCGTCGTCGACCAGGATCAGGACCGGGGACGACTCGGCCAGCGCCTGGATCAGGCAGTACAGCCCGTGCTGGATCGAGAAGGGGTCGCCTCTCTGGTCGGGCCTGGTCATCGGATCGAAGACAGGCGCCGCCGCGATGGCGTCCCCGGCCAGCAATTCCTGCCGCTGCGACCGGTCGGCGATCAGCGGCTCGAACAGCTGCCGCACCACTCCATAGGCGAAATCGCGCTCGAACTCCCCGCCGCGCGCCCGCAGCGCCCGCAGGCCCTGCGCTTCCCCCAGGCTCGCGGCGGCATCGAGCAGCGCCGTCTTGCCTGCTCCCGCCTCGCCCTCTATCGCCAGCAGGCCGCCGGCTTCGTCAACGACGCCGCGGAGCACCCGCTCGATCGTCGCGAGCTCCTCCTCCCTCTCCAGCAGTACCCGTGTCGCCGGCATTGGTGCTGGCGACGATCCTACGCCGCTCCCGGCGAGGCTCAAGCAAGCACGGCGGGGCTCTCTACTCCCGGCGTCGCCAGAAGCGCGATCGCCACGGCCAGCGCCCAGGGCGCCTCCGCCGTCCCCGCGACGCCCTCTTCCAGGAGGCCGGCGATCATAGGTCCCTGCTCGCCGAGTGAGGACCCGTCGCCGACCGCGAGCCTCGCCATCTCCGCCATCTGCGCTGGGTCCCCGCCGCTGATCTTCGCGGCGCCGGCCGCGATCAGAGCCGTCATCGCCCTGCTCGCCGCCGGCGGAGGAGTGGCCCGAGACGGGCCTGGAGGCGGCCCGGCGTCGACGGCGCCGGCTCCCGTCAGCAGGTTCTCGAGCTGGCCGCCGGCGACCAGGTCGACCGCCTCCGGCGGCAGACCCACGAAGCGGGCGCAGCGCAGGTTGATCGCCAGCACCGCTTGAAGATCCATATACGGAGCGTCGCTGCCGAAGAGGATCCGTCCGGGCGGCACGAGCGAGAACAGAGCGATCAGGTCGCTCGCGTTCCACCAGGAGGTATCGAAGAAGAGGTTGGGATGAGCGGGCACCTCCTCCCAGAGCCAGGAGAGGTCGGAGATCGCGGCATGGGCGAGGACGATCGGGCAATCCGGATGCGAGTCGGCCAGCCGCAGGAGGGTCGCGCCGAATGCCCCGACCCCAAGCCCGGCGTGGATCAGGACCGGCGCCCGTGCCTCGGCGGCAACGGCAGCGATCGCCGAGACACCCGGGTGGTCGAGGCCGAAGCCCTCGGAGCGGGGGTGCAGCTTGAAGCCCCTGGCGCCCGCCGCAAGCGCCTCACCTGCCTGGCGAGCGACGTCGGGCCTCTTCGGATCGAGCCGCGCGAAGGGCACGAGCCGGTTCTCCGCCTGCCGGCACTCCTCCAGCACGCGCTGGTTCTCGATCTCGTACCCGCCTCTCACGCAGAGGGGGAAGATGACTGACCGGCCCCCGACCGCTTCGAGCTCGTGCAGGTGTTCCCGATAGCCGCGATTCGTCCCATCGACGTCCGCACCGGTGTGAGCGTGGACGTCGAAGAGGACGCCTGGGTCGGCGAGCGCTGCAAGCTCGGTGCCGATCGCCTCGCGAAGGCTCATCTCTGCCGCCCTCTGCCAGGCCGGTCGAAGTCGCTGCATCCGCTCAGCTCGCGCTGCATCCATACGTCCATCCCCGAGGGACAGAGCAGGGCCATCTGCGCGGCGACCGAAAGCGTCCGCGCCATCTCCATCCCCGCGGCTTTCGAGCGGCGGCCCTTCCTTCGTCTGCGGGGAGCGACCTGCATGGTCAGATGGTCGGACACCGGGCGTCGCTTCGCATCAGGGAAGGACCCTGATCTTTGAGGAGTTGACGATCGTCGACCAAGGTCCTGTTGCTTTGCGAACGCGCCGGTTCTATGGTCGTTCTTGCACTCAGTGAGTTGTCGGTAGGGGCGCTGTCTGCGAACCGATCGCAAACCATCAACTAGAGGAGAGGGCATATGGAGAGCAGCAGCGGCGCCGGGTACGACCGGCGCAGTATCGAGGAACGACAGCCGACGGGATGGACCGTTTTCGCCGGCGTCCTCCTGTTCATCGTCGGATCCCTCGACGCGCTCTGGGGTCTGGCGGGAATCCTCAACAACGAAGTCGTCTTCGTCGGCGGTCAGGGAGTGATCATCGCCGACGTCACCACCTGGGGATGGATCCACCTGATCCTCGGCTCGATCATCGCCGTGACCGGCCTCGGCCTCTTCGCCGGTGCCAACTGGGCGCGCCTGGCGGCGATCTTCTTCGTCGCGGTCAACGCCGTTGCTCAGATCGTCTGGTTCCCCGCCGCGCCGCTGTGGGCATTCCTGATGATCATCCTCGACGTCACGATCATCTACCAGCTGACGGCGCGCTGGGAGGAATAGAAGCCGACCCCTCCCCGCCCTCGGCGGCCGCGGTGAGATCCGCAGCGATCTTCACCGCGGCCGAGAGGAGCGGTGCAGCCAGGACCAGCCCCACCGTCCCGAACAGGCAGCCGCCGGCGATCGTCACGATCAGCACCGCCAGCGGGTGCAGCTGCAGCGCCGCGCCGTAGGCGATCGGCTGGACGAGCTGCTGGAGAACGCCGTTGGCGAGCAGGACGATCACCGCCATCGCCCCCGCCGCCTCCGGGCCCGAGCCGCCGAGGGCGATGAGGACGGCGAAGCCGCCGGCGGTCCAGGCGCCGATGTAGGGCACGTAGCCGCCGAGGAAGGTGACGACGGCGATCGTGCCGGCAAGCGGGACGCCGAGGACCAGCGACCCGATCCCGACCAGCAGCGCGCTCCAGGCGGCGACGATCGTCACCCCGAGGAAGTAACCACGCATGCTGCTGGCAACCCGCCCGAGGATCGAGTGGGCGACCGGGGTCGGGACGCCGAGGTGGCGCTCGACGAAGGCGCCGATCTGCGGCCCGTCCTTGAGCAGGAAGAAGAGGCTGAGGGCGGTGAAGGAGAGGAAGACGGCGAGGCCGGCGAGCTTGTCGATACCGCCGAGGACACCGTGGGTCAGCGCCTGGAAGCCGCTGCTGACCGAAGCACTCGCCTCCGCATTGGCGTCGGCCGCCGTCGGCGCCTTGACCCCGAGGCTCTTCGCCCACGACTCGATCTCGCTGGCGCCTTCGTGTAGGCGGGAAGAGAGGCTGTCGGCCTGGCTGGCGATGCCCGTGAGGACGATCAACCCCACCCCGACGGCGAGGGCGACGATCGCCAGCAGGACGAGAGCGGCGCCGAGGGCACGGGGAAGGCCGAGCGCGCGCAGCCGGTCGACCAGCGGGCCGGCGACGGCGGCGATGATCCCGGCGGTGATCACCGGCATCACGATCGTCTCGGTCAGCGAGAGCAGCCAGATCGCCGCCACCAGGGCTGCGCCGAAGCCGACCAGCAGCCAGGAGGAGAAACCGAGGTCCCGCAGCCACTGCGGGGCCGAGAAGAGCCCGCTCAGCTCGCCGGGCTCCAGCGAGACGACTTCGTCCTCGCTCCCTTGCTTCTCTCGACGCAGCCATACTCGACGGGGCATGAGCGATTCGGACGATTTCACCTACGTCGGACACGCCACCGTCTTGATCGAGCTCGATGGCGTCCGCCTGCTCACCGACCCCGTCCTCCGCCCCCGAATCGGGCCGCTGGTCCGCCACGGCCCCCTCCCCGCTCCGCACCTCACCGCCGGTCTCGACGCGGTCCTGATCTCCCACCTCCACCGCGACCACGCCGACCTCGCCTCGCTGCGCCGGCTCGGACACGGCGTGCGGCTGCTGGTCCCGCCGGGGTCCCGGCGCTTCTTCGAGCGCCACGGCTTCACCGACGTCAGCGAGCTTGCCCCCGGCGGCTCGAGCGAGGTCGGCCAACTGACCGTGACCGCGGTCGAGGCCGACCACGACGGCGGCCGGCGCCGGGGCGCGCCCGAGGTCGTGCCGGTCGGGTTCGCGATCGCCGGCAGCCGCAGCGTCTACTTCGCCGGCGACACCGATCTCTTCGACGGGATGAGCGACCTGGCGCCGGGGCTCGACCTGGCGCTGCTGCCGGTCTGGGGCTGGGGCCCGACGCTCGGCCCCGGCCACCTCGACCCGGCGGGGGCGGCGCGGGTGGCGGCGCTGCTCTCCCCCCGCCTCGCCGTGCCGATCCACTGGGGCACGCTCTACCCCCTCGGGCTGGGCCGCCTGCGCCCGGGGCGGCTGCTACTGCCGGCGGAGGAGTTCGTCGCCGAGGCCCGCCGGCTGGCGCCTCAGGTGGCGACCCGGGTCCTCTCACCCGGCGAGTCGGCCTCGCTGGCGTAGGCGGTCTGTCCGAGCCCGGCGAGCCAATCGCGGAAGACGCGGTGGACCCGTTCGGCGCCGACGACCTCCTCGGCCGGCCACTCGAGCTCCGCGGGATGGAGCACGAAGGGGAAGCTCTGGGTCCCCCCCATGCCGCCGTGGGAGCCGACCAGCTCCTCGAAGGCGGCGACCTCGCCGAACTCGGGCCAGTAGGTGCTGTTGAGCATCAGATCGGCGCAGTGGGGAAAGCCGTCGGTGCGGCGCAGGTGGCTGGCGGCGTTGGGGCCGAAAGGCGCCAGCGGGTCCTCCCCCTCGACCCGGTCTTCGTCGAGGAAGTGGGTACCGGCCGGGCCGAGCGCCAGCGCCCCGTACTGCTCGGAGCGCACCAGCAGGAAGCCGATCCCGGCGTGCTCGCGCAGGGTCGGGATCAGCTGGGGATAGAGCTGATCGATTCGCTCCAGGGTGAGGCGCCCCGGCTCGCGCGGGAAGCTGATCAGCCCGAGGCACCCCGAGGCCATCACCGAGAGCTCGGGCAGCTCCCCCCCGTCATGCGTCTCCTCGACCTCCCGGCGGGCAGCCGGGTCGAGGGCGACGGCGCCGTCGGCAACCCGGTCGCGGGTCGCGGCGCGCACCGTGCGGGCGGCCATCGTGTCGTCTCGCGCCACCTCGGTCAGACCGGCGCTCAGGTACGAGAGGGCGTCGTCGTCGCCGGCTTCGGCCGCGACCACGCTCTCGGAGTCGCAGGCTTCGCGGACCAGCTGCTCGAGCGTCTGCCCGTAGCGGTCGCGGAAGGTTTCCCCCTGCGACTGGCCGTGGTCGGAGAGGACGACCAGCCGGTAGGGCCGCGGCGCCTCGGCGCAGGCGGTCGCGATCCGGGCGATCTGGCGGTCGAGGTCGCGGAGGACGGCCAGGGCGTCGTGGCGCTCGATGCCCGAGTGGTGGGCGACCTCGTCGTAGGCGAGGAAGGTGGTGTAGATCACCGGGCGGCCGGCGAGCACGTCGCCGATCACCGTCGCGACCTGGAGGTCCCGCTGGACCACGGTCCCCCAGGCCCGGGCGAAGACGTAGCTGCGGCCGCGGTGGATGCGCGGGCGGACGTCGTCGCGGACCTGGCTTCGCGCCGCCCGCCGCTCGCGGACGATGTCGGCGATGACGAGGGCAAGAGTCCGCGCCGCTGCGTAGGGCCGGGCGAAGTAGGCGGCGTAGTCACTGCCGATCGGGCGACGGCGGCGCAGCGCCGTGCTCATCGTCAGCATCGAGTGGGGGGCGTCGCCGGAGAGGATGTTGGCCCGGCTGGCGCCGTCGGCGTGCAGCAGGCCGCGGCCGTCCGAGTGCCGGCGCTCGATCTCTTCGGCGTCGCGGGGATGGTTGGTGACGATCGCCGCCCCCCGCTCCTTCTCCCACCAGCGGAAGGCCGGCATGTCCTCGTTGGAGCCGTGCAGCAGCCCCGCCTGGCAGGCGCCGGTCTGCGAGGACCAGTCGGTCTCCCAGCGTCGCAGGCGGTGCGAGCCGCCGCGGACCCAGGCCGCCAGGGTGGGGGCGCTGCCGCCCTGGAGCGCCCGCAGCAGGACGTCGTGGGCGAGCCCGTCGATCTCGAGGAAGAGGACGCCGGGGATGTCGCTCTCGACCGCCTGCTTGCGGCGGCGCGCCTGGCGGCGGACGACGTTGCGGTACCAGGCGTCGTCTTCGTCGATCGCCAGCAGCGAGTAAATCGCGGCCGTGAGGCCGGCGAGCAGGACCGTGACCAGGGTCCCCTCCCAGACGGTCGCCATTTCCGCTCCCGGCAGGAGGTCGATCGCGAAGGTGACGAAGATGCCGTTGAGGACGAGCCCGGCGAGGCCGAGGGTCAGCACCGTCAGCGGCAGTGCGAGCCGGGCGAGCGCCGGCCAGACGAGGGCGTTGAGGAGGCCGATCAGGGCGGCGGCGCCGAGCGCGCTCGCGGCGCCGTCGAGGACGAACCCGTTCAGCAGCTCCGAGAGCAGGAGGAGGATGGCGGCGTCGAGCAGGAGGACGAGGACGCCCCGCCGCAGCGTCGCCAGGCTCATGCCGGCGACTCCGCGACCGCGAGCTCGCCGCTGCGAACGGCTTCCTGGAGGCGCTCGAAGTCGTCTTCGTTGCGATCCGCATAGGCCTCGGCGAAGCGGGCGAGCGCCTTCTCGAAGCGGTCGCCCTTGCCGAGATAGGAGCCGATCGCGACCCGCTCGCCCGAGCGGGCGTGGGCGCGCGCCAGGGCTTCTCCGCAGAGGGCGCCGTAGGCGGCGAGGGCCCTCGCCGACATCCGCTCGACCTCCGCCGACCCCTTCCCGTCCCAGAGCTGGCGCACGTAGAAGCAGCGCTCCTTCCCGTCGACCCCCTCGGCGGTGACCCAGCCGAGGAAGGCGTCGCCGGCCGCCTGCATCAGGCGCTGCCCTTCGACGACGCGGCGGCCGTGGTCGGAGGGGGCGCCCCCTTCCAGGTAGGGCTCCAGCACCGAGGCCTGCGCTTCCTTGGCCTGGAGGAAGAGCGGGTCGCCCGCGTCGCGGCCGAGCAGGAGCACGATCCAGGCGCGGGTGCCGACGCTGCCGACGCCGACCACCTTGCGCGCAGCGTCGACGTAGCGGTAGGAGCCGACCAGGCGCTGGAGGTCCGGGGCCAGGGTCTCGCGGTAGGCGTCCAGGACCGCCTGCAGCTGCTGCTCGGCGTCCTCCGCGTCGGTCAGCTCCGCCAGCGGCGTTATCAGGGGCGGATCGCTGACGATCCTGACCTCGCCGTCGCGCTCGCGGGTGAGCTTTCCGAGGGCGCGGAGGCTGTCCTTGGACTGGGCCTTGGCGAGGTTGCGCTCGAGCCGGCGCAGGCGGCGGCCGTCGAGCTGGCCCCGCAGCGCCTCGACCGCCGGCTCGACGTCGAGGCGCGAGTACCAGACGTCGAGGTTGCGCATCGCCGCGAACTTCCGCATCGAGCGCCGGTAGGCGCCGACCGTGGCGAGCGTCGTCCGTCGCCGCTCGGCCTTGCCGAAGCCGCGCTCCCTGCCGGCGACGACGATGCTCGCGGCGAGCCGCTTCACGTCCCACTCGAACGGCCCGCGGCAGGTCTCGTCGAAGTCGTTGCAGTCGAAGACGAGACGACGGTCGGGGGCCGCGAAGACCCCGAAGTTCGAGAGGTGCGCGTCCCCGCACAGCTGCGCCTCCAGCCCGCTCGCCGGCCCCTGCGCCAGATCGGCGGCCATCAGCGCCGCGGCGCCTCGGAAGAAGGTGAACGACGAGGCAAGCATCCGCTCGTAGCGGATCGGGACCAGCTCGGACACCCGGCTCTCGTCCTGCTCCCCCAGGATCCGCACGGGATCCCGCGACCACGCCGCCAGCTCCCCCTGCGCGCCCCGCGCCACCGAGTCGCGCGCCGCCTTCCCCCTGGCGGCTTGCGCGGCGGCGTCGAACTCGGTCACGGAGCTAGCGGGCGACCCAGGCGTCGGGGGAGGCGGTGAGGTCGCCGACCACGCTGGGGAGCTCGCCGGAGACGAGATCGGCGAGGGTGACCTCCTCGAGCACGGTGCGGAGGCTGGCGCGGACGGCGATCCAGACCGCTTGCAGGTGCTCGGCGTTGCCGCGGTATTCGATGTCCTCGGGCGGGGTCGACTGCACGTGGGCGATCGGGCCCTCGACGGCGCGGACGATCTCGGCGACGGTGACCTCGTCGGCGGGGCGGGCGAGCCAGTAGCCGCCCTTGGCGCCGCGGCGGGCGCGGACAATGCCGTGGTGCTTGAGCTCGAGCAGGATGTGCTCGAGGAACTGAAGGGGGATGTCCTGGGCGTCGGCGAGGCGCTCGCCCTTGACCGGCGCCTCCTCCTTCTGCGCGGCGGCGAGCTCGGCAGCGGCTCGGACCGCGTAGTCGGCCTTAGCGGAAACTCGCATGTATCTAGTTAATCAGTCAGCGGGCAGGGTCCGGCCGAGCGCCGCGGCCTGCTCCAGCTCTTGCCGCCCCTCCAGCTCCGCTTCGGCCTGGCGCTGCGCCTCGCGGCGGCGGTTGAGCCAGTGCGGCGCGTAGAGGACGAGCCCGAGCCCGATCGCCGCGATCCCGGCTGCGACCGGCCAGACCGAAGGATCGCCCTTCTGGACCGTGACGATGCCGGAGCCGACCAGGACGAGGCCGAGGGCGGTGCGGATGAACCCCTGCGGCGCCCGGTCCGAGAGCGCGGCGCCGATCACCACGCCCGGAACCGAGCCGAGGAGGATGTTGCCGGCGAGGACGAAGTCGACGTTGCCGCCGATCCAGTGGGCAATTCCGGCTGCCCAGAGGAGGACGGCGGCGTGGAAGACGTCGGTGCCGACGACCTTCTTGGGGGCGAGCCGGTAGACCGCGATCAGGAGGATCGCGATCACCGTGCCGGAGCCGGCCGAGGTGACCCCGATCACGAAGCCGGTGGTGGCGCCGATCACGATCGCCGCGACCTTGTGGCGGCGCTCGACGTCGAAGCGGTCGCGCTCGTCGATCAGGTTGCGCAGGATCAGCGCCCGGGTCAGGGTGATGATGCCGACCATCAGCAGGGTGCCGCCGAGCACCGCGTAGACGAGTTCGTCGAGCCGGTCTTCGCCGACCTTCGTCTGCAGCCAGGAGACGAGGGCGACGCCGGCGACCGCGGAGGGGACGCTGCCGATCGCCAGCCATTTGACCAGCTCCATGTTCACCGTCTTCATCCTCAGGTGGCGCCAGCCGCCGACCGTCTTGGTCACGGCCGAGTAGAAGATGTCGGTGCCGATCGCCGTCGTCGGCTGGATCCCGAAGATCAGGATCAGCAGCGGGGTCATCAGCGAGCCTCCGCCCATGCCGGTCATACCGACGAGTACGCCGATGCCCAATCCGAAGAGGACTATTGCCGGGTCCATTGCTTGCTCCTGGTTCCGCGTCCCTGGGAACTTCCCTGGATTTCGACTTTCCTGACCTTCTTGGTCAGGAGTGCGGAGTGCGCCAGGATACCAGGATGAAGCCCGAAAGTCCGGGATTGCAAACCATGGCGGCGGCCGCGCCGGCGGCCGCAGCCGACTCGATCTCCCTGCGCGGCGTCGGCCATTCCTACGGCGAGCTGCAGACGCTCGCCGGAATCGACCTCGAGGCGCCGGCGCACCAGGTGCTGGGCCTCGTCGGCCCCTCCGGCTGCGGCAAGTCGACCCTGCTGGAGCTGATCTGCGGCCTCCAGGACCCGAGCGACGGAACGATCACGGTCGGAGGGGCCGCCAGCGCCCCGGCGCGTCTCGCCCGCTGCGCCTTCATGCCCCAGCGCGACCTACTGCTGCCCTGGTACTCGGCGATCGACAACGCCGCCCTGGCCCTGCGCAACCAGGGGCTGGGGCGGCGCGAGGCCCGCGCCGCCGCCGCCGGACTGTTCGAGCGCTTCGGCCTCGCCGGCTTCGAAGCGGCGCGGCCGGACGAGCTCTCGGGGGGGATGCGGCAGCGGGTCGCCTTCCTCCGCACCCTGATCGCCGGCAAGCCGGCCCTGGCCCTGGACGAGCCTTTCGCCGCGCTCGACGCGATCACGCGGGCGGAGATGCAGGAGTGGCTGGCTGCAGCGCTGCGCACCGAACCGCGCACCGTCGTCCTCGTCACCCACGACGTCGAGGAGGCGCTCTACCTCTGCGACCGGGTCGCCGTACTCTCGGCTCGCCCGGGCCGGATCGTCGCCGAGGTAAAGGCACCCAGCCCCCGCGCCGCCGAGCGCGACGCCGCCGTCACCGACGCGGCATTCGTCTCGGTCCGCGAAGAGGCGATGCGGGCGCTGCGGGAGGGTTCGCGATGAGGCGCTGGCTGCTGCCGCTGGGCCTGATCGCGCTTCTGCTCGGCGTTTGGCAGGTCGCCGCCTCGACCGGAGCGATCGCGGGGGCGCTCAGCCTCGAGGACTTCCTCGTCCCCTCCCCGGCCGAAATCGCCTCCTCGCTCTGGGAGAACCGCGGCCTGCTGGCCGAAAACGCCTGGGTGACCCTGAAGGAGATCCTGCTCGGGATCCTCTGCGCGCTCGTGGTCGGAGTCAGCTTCGCCGTCGCGATGCACCGCTGGCGGGTGCTGCGCGACGCCGCCTACCCGCTGATCGTCGCCTCGCAGACGATCCCCACCGTCGTCATCGCCCCGATCCTCGTCGTCTGGTTCAGCTACGGGATCGGGCCGAAGATCTTCCTCGTCGCCCTGCTCTGTTTCTTCCCGATCACCGTCAACACGCTCGACGGCCTCCGCTCGGTCGACCCCGAGGCGGTGAAGATGATGCGCAGCCTCGATGCCTCGCGCTGGCAGCGGCTGCGGCGGGTGGAAGCGCCGGCCGCGCTTCCCAGCCTGTTCAGCGGCATCAAGATCGCGGTCGTCGTCGCCCCTATCGCCGCCGTCTTCGCCGAGTGGGTCGGCGCCGACGCCGGCCTCGGGCGCCTGATCCAGTCGGACCTCGCCAATTACCAGGTGGCCCGTCAGTTCGCCGCGATCGCCGTCCTCTCGGGGATGGCGCTGATCCTGATCGGCCTCACCGCCCTCGCGGAGCGGCGCGTCGTCACTTGGCGATAGAACTCAAGCGATGACGCGCCTCCGGATCCCGGCGATCGCCCTCGCTGTCCTCGCCCTCGCGCTGACCCTGGCCGCCTGCGGCGAGAAGTCCGAGGACACCACCGGCGCCAGGGAAAGCTTCGGCCTGACGCTCGACTTCTACCCCAACCCCGACCACGCCGGGATCTACATGGCGCAGAAGCTCGGTTACTTCGAAGAAGCCGGGTTGGACCTCAGCATCGAGACCCCCTCCGACCCGGCCGCCCCGGTCAAGCAGGTCGCCGCCGGCCGCACCGACCTGGCGATCTCCTACGAGCCCGAGGTGGCGCTGGCGCGCGAACAGGGCCTCGACGTCGTGGCCGTCGCCGCTCTGGTCGACCGGCCGCTGACCTCGATGATCTGGCTCAAAGGCTCCGGGATCAAAGGCATCGGCAGCCTCAAGGGGAAGACGATCGCCACCGCCGGCATCCCCTACCAGGACGCCTTCCTGAAGACGATCCTCGCCCGCGCCAAGCTGACTCCGGACGACGTCAAGGCGGTCAACGTCGGCTTCGGCCTCCTCCCCGCCCTGCTCGGCGGCTCGGCGCAGGCGATGCTCGGCGGCTTCAGCAACGTCGAGGGGGTCGACCTGCGCGAACGCGGCAAGGCCCCGGTCGTAACCCCGGTGGACAAGCTCGGGGTCCCGACCTACGACGAGCTTGTCCTGGTTGCGCGACCGCGGAGCCTGGAAGAAGACCCGGAGAAGTTCCGCCTCTTCCTCGCGGCGCTGGCGCGCGGGACCAAAGCCGCGGTGGCGCAGCCGGGCGCGGCGACGCAGGCGATCCTCGAAGCCAACCCCGACCTCGAACCGAAGCTGGCCGCGGCGGAGGTGAAGGCGACCCTGCCGCTGCTCGGCGGCGAAGGGGGCGACAAGCCCTACGGCTACATGGACCCCGAGGAGTGGGCGACCTTCGCCGGCTGGATGCGGGACAACGCCCTGATCGATTCGCTGCCGGACCCGAGCGAGCTGCTCGACAACGGCTACCTGCCCTCGGGCGAGATCCCCGAATAGCCGAGCGCCCCTTCGGCGATCAGCCGGCTGACCTCGCGCTCGGGCATCGCCGCGTGGAAGAGGTGGCCCTGCGCGTAGTCGCAGTCGAGGCGGCGCAGCTCCGCCAGCTGCACCTCGCTCTCGACCCCCTCGGCGATCACCTCCAGCGACAGCGCCCGCGCCATCCCGATGATCGCCTCGACGATCGCGGTCGCCTCCTGCTCGATCCCCAGCGCCTCGACGAAGGAGCGGTCGATCTTCAGCGCGTGGAAGGGGAAGCGATTGAGGTAGGCGAGCGAGGAATAACCGGTGCCGAAGTCGTCGAGCACGAGACGGACGCCGAGCTCGTTCAGCCGCTGCAGCGATGAGATCGCCGTCGCCGACTCCTCGACCAGGACCCCCTCGGTGATCTCCAGCCGCAGGTGGATCGGGTCGAGGCCGGTGCGGGCGATCACCTCTTCGACGACCGCGGGCAGGTCGCGGTGGGCTACCTGCCGGGCCGAGAGGTTGACGGCGACGTCGAGCGGCCGCGCGTCGGGCCGCAGCTGGTGCCACTCGAGGGCCTGGCGGCAGGCGCGTTCCTGGACCCAGCGCCCGATCGGCTCGATCAGGCCGCTGTCCTCGGCGATCGAGACGAATTCGGCCGGGTCGAGCATCCCCCGCTCCGGATGCCGCCAGCGCACCAGCGCCTCGAGCCCGGTCGTGTCCCCGGAGCGCAGGTTGACCACCGGCTGGTAGTGGAGGGCCAGCTCGTCGCGCTCCACCGCGTGGCGCAGCTCCCGTTCGACCTCCAGCCGTCGCATCGCGCCGGCCCGCATCTCGGCGTCGAAGAGGACGCAGCGGGCGCGGCCGCCTTCCTTGGCCCGGTACATCGCCGCATCGGCGTCGCGGATCAGCAGCTCGGCGTTGGCGATGCGCTCTTCGGAGGCGCGGGCGACCGCGACGCCGATGCTGGCGCTGACGAAGTGGTCGACGCCGTCGAGCGAGAAGGGCTGGGCGAAGGCGCTGGCGACGCGGTCGGCGATCGCCAGCGCCTCCCCTTCGTCGGCGAGGCGGTCGATCAGGATCCCGAACTCGTCGCCGCCGAAGCGGGCGACGACGTCTCCGGGGCGCAGGTGGGAGCGCAGCCGCGGCGCCACCGCCCGCAGCAGGGCGTCGCCGGCATGGTGGCCGAGGCTGTCGTTGATCAGCTTGAAGTGATCGAGGTCGAGGAAGAGGATCCCGACCGGGGACCCGGAGACCGAGGCTTTGGCGAGCGACTCGCCGAGCGCGTCGACGAAGCTGAGCCGGTTCGGCAGTCCCGTCAGCGAGTCGTGGAGGACGCGGTAGCGCAGCGCCTGGTCGGCGGCGTGGCGCTCGATCGCGTCGGCGAGGACGTTGGCGGCGGCCTGGACGAAGGGGACGTCCTTGGCGCTGAAGCGGTGCGGCTCGGTCGCGTGGACGTCGAGCACCCCGAAGGGCCGGTTTTTCCCGTCGATGACGACGGCGAGGCTGCTGGCGGCGCCGAAGACGCGCAGCACCGGCGGCATCGTGTGGCGGGTCTCCTGGTCCCAGTCGGCGACGATCGCGTGGGTGCCGGAGTCAAGAGCGGAGCCGGCGTGCGAGTCGCGGGAGGCCGAGACCCGGCGCCCGGCGCCGACCACGGCGCCCTCCAGCCCGGCGCGGAGGTTGAGCCGGCGGCCGTCGCGGGCGAGCTCCCAGATGCAGGCGCTGTGGACGCCGTCGACCTTGCCGATCAGCTCGGTCGCCGCCTCCATCATCTCCTGCGGATCGCTGTTCTGCATCGCCCGCTCGCCGAGCCGGGCGACGACCGCCTGCTGGGAGAGCGCGCGCTGCAGATCCCCTTCGGTCTGCTTGCGCTCGCTGACGTCGTAGATGACCCCGTGCCAGACGGGGACGCCGTCCTCGTCGGCTTCCAGCACCGCCTCGTCGTGGATCCAGACGACCTTTCCCTCCCGGGTGTGGATCCGGTATTCGACCGGGGTCGTGTCGCGGCTGCCCAGATCCTGCTGCGTTTCGACCGCCAGCACCCGGTCCCGGTCCTCGGAGTGCAGGAGGCTGGCCCAGAGCCCCGGGTCGCGGACGAAGTCCTCCGGCGGGTAGCCGAGGATCTCCTCGACCTGCGGGCTGACGTAGCGCCAGCGGCCGCGCTCGCCGAGCTCAGCGGTGTAGACGATCACCGGCAGGCGCTCGATCAGGCGCCGGAAGTCCTGCCCGCCCGCCGCGAGCTGGTCGAGGAAGCCCTTCACCTCGTCTTCGGACCAGTTCCTGTCGGCTGGCTCACGCATCCACCTCGCTCATCGGCGGGGGGAATTGCCTCCTTGAGGAATGGCCGGGTGCCGGCCTGCGCTCAGGCGGCCAGGCGCATCGGCGGCCCGGCCGCCGCCAGCCGGTACAGGCCGGAAAGGGACAGCGCCCCAACCAGGCCGCGATAGGGCTCGTACGGCGCGTAGAACTCTTCGACCTCGGGGATCGTCGCCCGCTGGCCTTCGCCGCGCAGCCGCCCGACCAGCTTGATGTAGCCGAGGTCCCCGGCCGGCAGCGAGTCGAGCTCGTTGCGCCCGAAGAGGCCGAGGCACTGGACCGTCCAGGGGCCGATCTGCGGCAGTGCCAGCAGGCGCCGGTCCCCCTCCGGGCTCTCGATCCGGCAGCGGCCGGCGGCGACGTCGCGGGCCAGCCGCCGCAGCGCCAGCGCCCGTTTGCCGACCAGCTCCATCTGCTCGATTTCGGCCGGGGCGCGGCCGGCGATCACCGCCGGGCTGGGGACGTCGCGCAGGGCCTCGCGCCCCTCCCCCAGTCGGCAGCCCCAGCGGCCGGCGATCCGGCGCTCGATCCTCGCCGCGAGCTGGGCCTCGATCAGCTGCCCCACCACCGCCGCCGCCAGCGCCTCCCAGGGCCAGGGGCGCCCCGCCGGGCGGAAGTCGGGCCGGCGCCGGATCAGCGGCCCGACCAGGGGGTCGCGGCGGAAGCGCCGGTGGAAGTCCGCGAGGTCGACGTCGACCCAGAGGGCGCGGCGCATCGCCTCGATCGCCTCCTCGAGCTGCTCGCGCCCCGCCGGTCCCGGGCACGGCGGCAGCGCCAGCCGTGGCCGCGTCACCCGCCCCGGGTCGACCGCCTCGGCGCGGAACCGCACCCGGCCGCGCGCCGGCTGCCAGGCACGGACTAGGACCGGGCTGCCGCCGACGTGCAGCAGCCGAGTCGCCACCCCGCCCCGCACCCGCAGCGTCCGGTCGGTACTCCCCCGCGGCAGCCGATAAGGCGAAGGCGGCCGCACTTCCACCTCGACGGGCCGATTCCCCTCCATATAGGCGTACTTTCGGCCCATCGGCCGAAGTTAACGGCCGAGCAGGTGAACGTCGACGAGAAAGGAGCGGCTGGCGACGACGTTCTGGCGCTCGCGGCGGCGGCCGGCGAGGCGGCGCGGCGCCCGCGCCCTGGCGGCGGCGCCGGTCACGGCGCGGACCGCGGCGACGGTGGCGGCACCGGCGAGGACGCCGCCGGCGGTCGCGAGGACGGCGGTCTTCACCTCCGGCCGCAGCGCCGGCAGAGCCGAGCCGCCTTGAGGCTCGTAGCCCGCCGGGAGCGGGCGGACGGGGCCGGTTGCCTCGGCCGGGCCGGCGTCTTCCTCGGCCACGACCTCGGCGTCTACGTGCAGCTCACTCACCCAGGCGACTCTAGCGCGGTGGGGGGTCGCTCCCGTTAAGCGACCGCTCGTAAAGACGGTACTTCTTGACGATCTTGCCGCCCATCCCCTCCATCGCCCGGTTCATCGGCTTGTTCGTCTCCAGGATCCAGCCCATCTCGCCCCACTTGATCTTGTCGGGGAGCGCCGCCATCTTGATGTGCTCGAGGTAGAGGCCGGCGGCGACGCCGGTGTGGCGGTAGTCGTGCTTGACCCCGAGCGCGAAGACGCGGAGGCGGTCGATCTTGCGCTTGCCCAGTAGGAACTTGGCCCAGCCGAAGGGGAGCAGGCGCCCGTTCATCCCCGCCAGCACCTGGTTGATGTCGGGGAGGGTGAGGGCGGCACCGACCACCTCGCCGTCCTTTTCGGCCATGAAGGTCCACTCCTCGTCGATCACCTGCTTCAGGTTCTTCGCCTGGAACTCGACCTCGGCGTCGGTGATCGGGACGAAGCCCCAGTTGTCCCCCCAGGCCTCGTTGTAGACGTCCATGAAGCGGCGGACCTCGCCGGCCATCTCGCGCTTGCGCATGTTGCGGATCGTGATCCCTTCGTCGTGCAGGGCTTTCTCCGCCGCCTCGTGGATCGAGGGATCGAATTTCTCCCCCTCCTTCAGCTCCCCCATCCGCAGCTCCCACATCAGCACGTCCATCGCCTTGCCGAACCCGTCGGCCTCGATCAGCCGCTGGTAGTAGGGCGGGTGCCAGGGCTCGAGGATCATCGGCGCCCGCTCGAAGCCCTCGATCAGGATTCCGATCTCGTCGTTGGTGGTGAAGTCCATCGGCCCCAGCAGCCGCTCGCGCCCCCGCTCGCGCGCCCACTCGGCGGCGGCGTCGAACAGCGCCCGCACCACCTCCGGGTCCTCGGCCGCCTCGAAGAACCCGAACATCGCGTCCTTGCCGCCCTGGTACTCGTCCCAGCGGCTGTCGACCTGGGCGGTGATCCGCCCCACCGGCTCGCCGTCGCGCTCGGCCAGGAAGTACTCGGCCTCCCCGTGCTCGAACCAGGGGTTCTTCCTGCGGTCGAGGAACTGCATCCGCTCGAAGACCAGCGGCGGCACCCACTGCTCGCTCTCGCGGTGCAGCCGGAATGGGAGCTTGACGAAGCGCTTCAGCTCGCGACGAGTGCGCACCGGCCGGATCGTCAGGCTTCCCATCGGTCCGCAACCTACACTCTGCGGAGATGAGCGAGACCGCGAAGGCCCCGGTCGACGTCTTCGAGAAGGCGCGCAGCCACGACCGCCTCGAGCAGCTCGAAGCCGCCAAGGAGCACGACCTCCTCCCATACTTCCGCCTGCTCACCTCCCAAGCCGGTCCGGTGGTCGAGATGGAGGGCCGGGAGACGATCATGCTCGGCTCCAACAACTACCTCGGCCTGACCGGCGACGAGCGGGTCAAGGCGGGGGCGCGGGAGGCGCTGGAGACCTTCGGCACCGGGGTCACCGGCTCGCGCCTGCTGAACGGGACGACGCCGCTGCATCTCGACCTCGAGCGCGAGCTGGCGGAGTGGATGCGGACCGAGGACGCGATCGTCTACACGACCGGCTACCAGTCGAACGTCGGCTGCATCGGCACCATCCTCGGCCCCGCCGACACCGTGATCTGCGACTCCGGCGACCACGCCTCGATCCTCGACGGCTGCCGCCTCTCCGGCGCCAAGCTGCGGCCCTTCCGCCACAACCGCATGGACAAGCTGGAGAAGATGCTGCAGCGGGCGGCGGAGGACGGCGGCGGCGTTCTCGTCGTCGTCGACGGCGTCTTCTCGATGGAGGGGGACGTCTGCGACCTGCCGCGGATCGTCGAGCTCTGCCAGGCGCACGGCGCCCGGCTGATGGTCGACGAGGCCCATGGGGCCGGGGTCCTCGGCGCCCGTGGCGCCGGCGCCTGCGAGCTCTTCGGGCTCGAGGACGAGGTCGACCTGCGGATGGGGACCTTCTCCAAGAGCCTCGCCTCCTGCGGCGGCTTCATCGCCGGCCCCGCCGACGTGATCGAGTACCTGCGGATCTCCTCGCGCTCCTTCGTCTTTAGCGCCTCCGCCGTCCCCGCCGCCGTCGGCGCCGCGCTGGCGGCGCTGCGGGTGATCCGCGAGGACGGGCCACAGCTCTTCGAGCGCCTGCTCGCCAACGCCGAGTACCTGCGGGAGGGGCTGCGCCACCTCGGCCTCCGGGTGGTCGAGCCGGGGACGCTCCCCGACGGCACCGTGGCGACGACGCCGGTGGTGCCGGTGATGGTCGGCGACGACTGGCAGGCGGTGCTGCTCTGGAAGGCCCTCTTCGACGCCGGCGTCTACACCAACGTCGCCATCCACCCCGCCGTCCCGCCCGGCGGCGCGCTGCTGCGCACGAGCCTGATGGCGACCCACGAGCGCGAGCACCTCGACGGCGCTCTCGGCACCATCGCCCGGGTCATCGGGGATTTCCCGGACCTACCGCGCACTTAATTTTTTGGTCACGAAATTTTGACATCCCCCGGGGGGGTGAGTTTCGTCCTTGTCCAGATCTGGACAAGCTCCGGGATGTGTCGAAATTGTTGCTCTTAGCGAATGGATCGGACGGAACTTTGGCAAGGGCGGGTTGACGCCCCCGACTCCGAAGCCATAGCTTGGCCTCCTCGCCGAGACGACCCTGGCGGGGCGTTCGGGAAGAGAGAGTCGGTCCGGTAGGACCAGGCCCCCTCGTGTGGCCTGGGTTGCCACGGCCGGACGCGACAGACCCAGCAATCGATTCCTTGAAGGGAGGAGTCCCAGTGGAAGCTGCCTCAACGGCACCACCATCGACCATCGCAGCCCCAGCCGAGGCACCGCAGCACATGAGGGCCCTGGAGAGAGCCAACATGGTGCGGCTTGCGCGGGCCGAGCTGAAGCGCGCGATCGCGCGAGGAGACATGGATGCCGCGGAGGTTGTTCGCGACTGCCCGTGGGAGACCGAGAGCATGACCATCGCCGAGCTCTTGACCAGCCAGCGGCGTTGGGGGCGGACGCGGGCGCGGAAGTTCCTCCTGCCCCTCTCCCTCAACGAGAACAAGCAGCTGGGGACTCTGACCTCCCGCCAGCGCCGGATCCTCGCCAACGAGCTTGCCACCCGCTCGAGCGGCCGGGAGCCTCTCGCCGTCTGAGCCGTCGCCGCGGTCGCCTTCGGCGATCGCGGCGCTCTACCGGAGCCCGCCGATCCGGTAGCTGAGACCACCGGAAGCGCGCTGGAACGCGCGGCGCGCCAGGTAGAAGGTCGCCGCGAAGGCGACCGCCCCCACCGCCAGCGCCACCGCGAGGATCTGGCCCGCGGCGTAGAGGACGAGACCGGTCGTGAGGACGAAGGCGGAGCCGGCGAGCAGGGTCGTGTGGGAGCGGTAGCCGGCGAAGTGCTCGCGGATCGCCACCTCCAGCCCGCCCAGTCCGGCGAGGGCGACGCCGGCCCCGATCGCCGTCGGGTGCCCGCCGATCACCCCGATCGCCAGGGAGACGATGCCGGCGAGGATGACCAGCTCGGCCAGGGGCGCGTTGCCCCACGGCGCCGGCGGCCGCTCGTCAGCCGCTTCGACCCGCCTTGCCTTCGTGGCCTTCGCCTTGGTCTTGGTCAACGGCCGCGAGCCGCCCGGCTAAGGGGCATCCGGAGGAGATCTTGACCCGCCACCAGCCCATCAGCATCCCGATCGGGCCGAGGCGCGGGCGCGAGTGCCAGTGGCCGCAGCCGTGGAGGCCGAGGTCCTGGCGGGATACACGGACCCACTTGTAGTCCTGGGGAGCGGCGAGCATCCGCTCGACCAGCTCGCGGTTCCCGTCCTCGACCCGACGGCGCTCGACCAGCGCCTGCCGGGCCTCGGCGACGCGGTCGGCGAGGCAGTCGCGCACCGCCTCCAGCTCACCCAGGTCGAGAACCCGCGGCGCGGTGGCCAGCGGGCCGACCCGGTGGGGGACCTCGGTGTGGCCGAAGGCCGCGCCGAAGAGGCCGGCCAGCTCGGCCTCGAGGCGCCCGATCTGTCGCCGCAGCTGCAGCCGCGCCTCGCGCTCGTCGGCGGCGACGCCGATGCCGGCGATTCCCTCTTCTCTCAGCAGCGCAGGCACCCCTGAAAGTGTAGTCACGCCGCCTCCAGGGTCGAAGCGGCCATCCAGAGCGCCTCCTCGACGGCGATCTGGGGCACGCCGTTGACCTGGATCGCGACGATCGCGATCCGGCGGGTCCCCTTGTCCACCCGCAGGCCCTCCGCCGTCGCCCCGAAGAGGAGCCCGAGCGGGCGCACCTCGTCGGCGATCGCCAGCGTCCCCTTCGCCATCTCGCCGGGCATCCCCGCGAGCGACTCGCCGGGGGCGGAGTCGCGGATGCAGAGCCGGCCGTGGATCCCCTCGGCGTCGAAGGCGCGCAGCGCCACTCCGGTCTCGACGATCGCGATGTCGAGCGCGTCCCGGGGCAGCCCGTTGCTGCGGAAGCCGCCGTCGTGGAGGCGGTCGAGCGCCAGCTGCTCGACGGGGGTGCGGGTGCGATCGGGGTCGAGCCCGATCTGCCGGAAGAAGACGCGGTAAGCCCAGGGGATCGGTCGTTCGCGCAGCCGGATCGCCTGCGAGCCGTAGGTCCGGTCGGAGAGGTCGCGCAGCCGTCGCCGCACCGGCTCCGGGCTCCTGTCCGGCTTGGCGTCGACCTCGACCCAGGCGATCCCGAGGCCCGGGAACTCGGAGGTGATGTGGGGGGCCACCCGCCCCTGCTCCGGCGCCGGCACCCAGCCGATCCGCTGGTTGGCGGGATCGGCGCCCATCTCAGCTGCCTTCCGCCGCCGCGGTGGCCGCGAGCAGCCGGTCGACCCGGTCGGCGAGGCCGGCGGCGCTGAGTTCGCCGACGCTGGCGCTCTGCATCGTCCCCCCCGGATAGACGTAGGCGAAGGTCGGGCAGCCGCCGATGCCGTAGAGGCTGCCGACGGCGCCGTCGCGGTCGTAGCCCACCGGCATCGTCCAGCCGCGCTGGGCTATCAGGTCCCGCACGGTGCCACGGTCGTCGCGGATGTCGAGCGAGAGGAACCCCACCCGTCCACGGTAGCGCCGGAAGACCCGCTCGACCAGGTCCTGCTGGGCGACGCAGCCCTCGCCCTTGCTGAACCAGAACGAGATCACCAGGGGACGGTCGAAGAGGTCGCAGACGCGGATCGCTTCGGCGTCGTCGATCCGGCAGGCGGGGGTCCGCTCCGAACCTTCGGGGCATGGGATCGAGGAGGTCTCGCAGTCGTCCTGGGCGACGTTGGCGTCGCCTTCGAGCTCGCCTGCCGCGGCGGGGACGGCGAACTCGGGAAGCGGCCAGCGCGGCGGCAGCTCGTCGAGCCCGAGCGTCCTCCCCGGCCCGCCTCCCTCGATCGTGTTCACGGTCGCGACGACGATCACCGCCAGGAAGATCAGCCCGACCAGGATCGAGTAGCGGTCCCTCACCGGCGCTCCAGCAGCAGCAGGGTCGCGGGCAGGACCAGCAGCACGCCGGTCAGGGCGGCCCCGAGGTCGACGACCGTGACCAGCCCGAAGTCCCGCAGCATCTGCACGTCGCTGGCGACGAGGACGGCAAACCCGGCAATCGCGGTGACCCCCGAGGCGAGCACGGCGGCGCCGGTCCGCGAGTAGGCCCCCCGCAGCGCCTCCTCGATCCCCGCCCCACCCTGCCGCTCCTCGTGGAAGCGTCCGCTCAGAAGGACGCCGAACTCGGTCGCGATCGCAATCGTCAGCGCCCCCAGCGCGGCCGACATCGGGTTCAGCGGGATCCCGGTGATCCAGAGCAGCAGCGATGCCCAGCCGGTGGCAAGGACAGTTGGGACCAGCGGCACGAAGGCGCGCCGCCAGGACCTGTAGATCAGCAGCAGCGCCAGCCCAACGAGGCCGATTCCCGCCAGCGTCAGCCAGTACCTGCTGCTGGAGAGATCCGCAGCAGATTCCGCGGCGATCACCGACAGCCCAGCCAGCTGCACCTCAACCCCCTCCGGCGGCTCCCCGATCTGATCCCGCACCCGCTCGACCAGCCTCTGCTGATCCTCCAGCGACTGCGCCCTGATTCCGAACGAAATCAGCGCGTGGTCACCGACTTCGCCGGTGTCCGGATCGATCGGCGCAACCTGCCGCAGCGCATACGGCGATAACGCCGACAAAGTCGCGTCGATCCGTTTCGCGGTGGGCGTTTCCCCTCCGCGCACCAAGAAGTCAGACAGCGCCGGCCCCGGGCAAAGGTCCGCATCGAGGCAACTCGGGTTTTCCCCGCTGAAACCGTTCGCCTCCAAGACGCGCTTCTTGAACCCCGCCATCCACTCGACCGTTTCGGGATCGGTGAGGTCAGGAGCCGTGATGCTCACGTCCAGCTCCCCCGAGACCCCGGTCGTGTCCTGCAACTCGTTCAGCCCTTCGACCGCCTTCACGTTCTGCGGCGCCAGCTCGCGGATATCGGTGACCGTGTCAACCCGAGTCCCAGCGGCCCACCCCATCACCGCCAGCCCAACGCCCACGGCCAGCACCGCCACCGGATTGGCAACGGCTAGGGACAGGAGACGTTCTGGCGGGCGGGTCCTGTCACGGGCTGTCAGGGGACCCCTGCGCTGGATGCTCGGGGTCCCCTGCGCCCGCGTCACCCGCCCGAGGAGCGTAAGTGCCGCGGGGCCGACGGTGAAGGCAAGCCCGAAAGCGACGGCGACACCGACGATCAGGAACCAGGCGAAGCCGCGGACCATCGGGATCGGGGAAAGCTGGAGGGCGAGGAAACCGGCGATCGTGGCCGCACAGGCTGCCGCGATCGTGGGTCCTCCCTTAGCTACTCCTTCCTGGATGGAGTCGATCTCGTCGACCCGCGCCTGGAGCTGGATCGCGTAGTCGACAGCCAGGCCCACCAGGATCGGCAGCGCCGCTATCGAGGCCATCGTCAGGGAGCCGCCGACCAGCGCCAGCAGGCCGAAAGTGATCGCTGCCGCCATCAGCGCGACCGCCAGCGGCAGCAGCGGCCAGCGGGAGCGGAAGACGAGCAGGAGGACGAAGGCCATCACCGCCACCGCCAGCGCAAAGAGCACGAGCAGGGCGTCCTCGAGGGCGCGGGAGACGCCGTCGATCACGACCGGGGCGCCGGAGACGACGTAGCTGCCGTCTTCGAGCTCGAAGCAGGGGGCCGGCTCCTCCCCTTCCTTGCAGGCCTTGCGCGGCGTCGTTTCCGCGGCCGCGGCTTCGATCAGCCCGATCGCCCGGTGTCGTTCGGCGTCGCTCAGGTCGGGCCTCAGCCGAATGATGATCTGGGCCGAGCGCGCGTTGGGGAAGAGGTAGGCGAGCCGCGCCTTCGGGGTCCCGCGCGGGCGAGCGAAGTCGAAGACGACGGTGGCGACGAAGTTCTCGTTGGTGATGCTGGGGGCGCTGGTGATCCCGTATCTGGTCGCCACCGCCAGCAGGTATTCGCGGAAGCGGTCGGCGGGGACGTGTTCGGCCAGGCGCTTCAGCTGGTCGTCGATCTGGACGACCGACTCATTGAGGAAGGTCGCCGGCCCGGCGAGGAACTCGACCGCTTCCATTTCCGCCAGCTCGGCGCAGGGCCCGGGGATCGCCTTCGCCCCCTTCGGAACCTTGCCCGAAAGGCAGCCCTCGAGCCGCAGCAGTTTGAAGAGGTCGTCGCCGAGCAGCAGCTTCGGCAGTTCGCCCTTGACGAGGACGACGACCGGTTCTTCGCCGAAGGTATCGCGGACCTGCCGGGTCGCCTCGGCGGTGGCGGAACCGGAGTCGGTGAGGGTGCCGACGCCGGCATCGGTCGGCAGCCGGGTCGCTCCAACCGCCGCCACGACCGCGAGGACGCCGGCGACGGCGAGGACCGCCCGGGCGTGCCGGGCCGCCCACGCCGCGACGCGCCCGAACCAGGGTGCCGCGTCCAATGCGGTTAGTCCATCGAGAGCGGCCCGCTGACGTCAGCGTTGAGGAACTGGCTGACGAACGGGTTGCTGGAGTCGAAGAGCTCCTCTTTCGGTCCCGACTCGACGATCTTGCCGCTCCAGAGCACGGCGATGAAGTCGGCGATGCGGCGGGCGGTGCCAAGGTCGTGGCTGATCACCAGGTAGCAGCCGCCGTTCTCCGCGTGGACCTCGCGGATCAGCTCGCAGAGCAGCGCCGTCCGCACCGGGTCGAGGCCGGAGTCCGGCTCGTCGAACATCACGATCGCCGGTTCCAGGACCAGCGCCCGGGCGAACCCGGCGCGCTTGCGCATCCCGCCGGAGAGCTCGTTCGGCATCTTGTAGGTGGCCTCGCTGAGGCCGACCTCGCGCAGGCGCCGGTTGACGATCTCGCCGATCTCCTCCTCGCCTTTGTCGGTGTGCTGCCGCAGCGGGAAGGCGACGTTGTCGTAGATGTTCATCGATCCGAACAGGGCCCCGTCCTGGAACAGCAGGCCGAACTTTTTCCGCACGTCGAAGAGTTCGTCGTCGGTCATGTTCGGGATCGACTCGCCATGGACGAGGACGTCCCCCGAGTCGGGGTAGAGCAGGCCGACGATGTGCTTGATCAGCACGCTCTTGCCGGTGCCCGAGGGGCCGAGGACCATCGAGACCTGGTCCTCCGGCAGCCCCAGGTTGAGGCCGTTGAGGATGCGGGCGCGGCCGAACTGCTTGACCAGGTCGATGATCTCGATCGCGTCCTCGCCGCCGTGGTCGCGCTTGACGCCGGTGTGGAATTTGTAGGGATTGTGCTCGCGCGGGTTGACGCCGGGGATGACGAAGTCCCGGCCCATCGTGGCCCCGTCCTCGCTGACGTACGGCCCTTCGGTGGTGGCCTGTTCTTCCCTGGCGACGTCGTCCTGGAGAACCTGCTCTTCGCTGCGCATGTCGTCGTTGTCCGGCAAGTCAGCCTCCTATTGGCGCACGTGGATTGGCTCCCCAGAAGACCAGGGTTCCGAGCATCCCGATGATGTGGACTAAGACGATGTTGAGGACCATCGACTTCGCGGTCGCGGTCCCCACCCCGACGGGCCCGCCGGAGGCGGTGTACCCGTAGTAGCAGCCGACCAGCACGATCGCGGTCGCCATCACCATGCCCTTGATCAAGCTGAAGATCAGGTCGGGGGGGTTCTGGAACATCCAGAAGATCAGGAAGTAGCCGCCGGAGGAGACGTCGCCGATCTGCTGGACGACGGCGAGGTAGCTGGCCAGGTACATGATCCCGATCCCGACCAGGTACATGAACGGGAAGGAGATCCAGGCCGCGAGCAGTCGGGTTGCGCAGAGGAAGGTGACCGGCGGCACGCCCATCACCTCGAGCGCGTCGATCTCGTCGGAGATCCGCATCGCCCCCAGCTCGGCGACGATCCCGGTCCCGACCTTGGCCGCGAGCATGTAGCCGAAGGCGTAGGGCATGATCTCGCGCAGGTCGCACCAGGCGGAGAAGACGCCGGCGTAGGCGGGCGCGCCCTGGGCCCGCAGCAGGTAGGCGCCCTCGATCCCGCACTGGAGGCCGAGGGTGAAGACGAGGCCCCAGATGATCAGGGCCGAGCCGAGGATCAGGATGCCGGCCTGGCGCAGGCTCTCGCCGAAGAAGCGCAGCACCCGGCCGCTGTAGACGAGGCCGGCGACGCGGGAGCCGAAGCGGGCGATCTCCCCCGCCGAGTCGAGCCAGTTGCGCGGGATCGCGAGCCAGGCGTTCATCGGATCGTCTGCAGCTCCGGGTGGGTCGCGAGCAGGGTCTGGGTGAAGACGTAGTTGAAGGCGAAGACGCCCATGAAGGAGATGACGACGGCCTCGTTGACGGCGCGGCCGACGCCGGCGGCACCACCGGAGGCGGTCATCCCTTTGTAGGAGCAGACGACCGCGATCAGCGCTCCGAACAGGGTGCACTTGATGACCGAGCCCCAGAGGTCGGTGATCGAGGCGTTGGAGAAGAGGGTGGCGAAGAAGCCCCCGAGCGGCTGGTGGTAGAGCATCTCGGTGAGGATGCCGCCGCTGATCCCGAAGACCAGCGCGTAGATGTCGAGCAGCCCGGTGATCAGCATCAGCGCCAGGAAGCGCGGCACGACCAGGTTCTTGATCGGGTCGACCCCCAGCACCTGCAGGGCGTCGAGCTCCTCGCGGATCTTCCGGGCGCCGAGGTCGGCGGTGATCGCGGTGCCGGCGACGCCGGCGACGACGACCGCGGTCACGAAGGGCGCGAACTCGCGGATCGAGGCGAGGACGAAGAAGCCGCCGAGGCGGTCGAGGGCGCCGAAGAGCGAGAGGAAGTTCGCCGCCTGCAGCCCTGGCGCGCCGAACCCGAAGGCGACGGTCGAGACAAGCAGCGGGAACCAGCAGAGCTGCAGCGCGAAGAGGAACTGGCCGATGAACTCCTCGCCGTAGGGATAGGGAGGCTTGACCGCGGAGACGATCGTTCGCGCGGTGAGGATCATCATCTCCCCCACCTGTTCGAACAGGGACTTGGCGGGCAGAACTGCCCTGTTGACCGCGGTTCCGACCATCAATCTCCTCCATCCGAGCCGCGACCGCACGCGCGCGGGCGCCCCGCTCGGTGGGCAGCAGTCTAGGGGATGCGAACCCCCTCACCGTTAGCCCCTTGTTGAGATCCGGCTAACCCCCGCCGAGCGGCGGAAACGCCTGCGAAACCGGGGAAACCCCGTGCTATGTTCGGGCCGCTTTGCGGGGGACCGGAAGACATTCCCGGCACACCCGCCTCCGAGCCATCGCGACCGGGTTGACCGCGCTGGCGGTGGCGGCGCTGCTCGCTGCTTGCGGAGGCGGCGGTGGTTCCGGCGGCGGCGACGAACCGACCGGGACCTTCCACGTGAAGGTGACCGAAGCCAGCTTCCCCACCCTGCAGCGGCTCGGCCAGACCTCGCTGCTGCGGCTGGGGATCCGCAACACCGGCGACCGCACCGTCCCCGGCCTCACCGTCAGCTTCACGATCAAGGGGCAGGAGGGCGAAGACTCCTCGCTTCCCTTCGCGGTCAGCGATCCGCAGCCGGAACTGGCCCAGCCCGACCGGCCGGTGTGGGTGCTCGCCGCCACCTACCCGCGACTGCACGGTTCCTCCGACCCCGGCGGGGCCGCGACCTCGAGCGCAAAGACGTTTGCCTTGGGCCCCCTGGAGCCGGGGAAGACGACGCAGGCTGTCTGGAAGCTGAGCGCGGTACGCGCCGGCAAGTACACGTTGCTCTACAAGATCGACGCCGGCCTCGGCGGCAAGGCGGTGGCCAAGACCGAAGGCGGCGTCGCCCCCGGCGGCTCCTTCGCCACCGTGGTCAGCGACCGGCTGCCGGAAACCGAAGTCACCGACAGCGGCGAAATCGTTGAGATCGAGAAGGGCAAGTAGGGCCTCGGCGCTGGCGGCGCTGCTCGGCGCCCTTCTGACTCTGGCGCTGCCGGCTTGCGGCTCCGCCAACGATCAGGACCAGAGCACCGAAGGCAAGGCGGCGACCAGCGCCAAACGGGGCTTCGGTCTTAAGAAGATCGGCTCCTTCGAAGCGCCCGTGTACGTCACCGGCGCCCCCGGCTTCCCGCGGCTCCTCTTCGTCGTCGAACAGCAGGGGCGGATCGCCGTCCTCAAGGGAGCCCGGCGCGCCGGCACCTTCCTCGACATTCGCGGCCTCGTCGATTACGGCGGCGAGCGCGGGCTGCTCTCGGTCGCCTTCCCGCCCGACTACGCCCGCAGCAGGCGCTTCTACGTCTATTACACGGACCACGACGGGGCGATCCGCATCGACGAGTTCCGCCGCCGCACGGCGACCCGCGCCGCCGCGGGCTCGCGCCGCAAGGTGATCCGCATCCCCCATCCCGTCAACGCCAACCACAACGGCGGCCAGCTGCAGTTCCTCGGCAACCTCCTCTACTTCGGGACGGGGGACGGCGGCTCCGGCGGCGATCCGCCCAACAACGCCCAGAACAAGGAGGTCCTGCTCGGAAAGCTGTTGCGAATCGACCCCCGCGCCGCCGCTGGCAAGCCCTACTCGGTGCCGGCAAGCAACCCCTTCGTCGGCAAGCCGGGTCGCGACGAGATCTACAGCTACGGCCTGCGCAACCCCTTCCGCTTTTCCTTCGACACCACCCACGGGCAGCCGCGGATCGCGATCGGCGACGTCGGCCAGAACCGCTTCGAGGAGCTCGACTACACGACCGTCGGCCGCGCCTCGGGCGCCAACTTCGGCTGGGACGCCCTCGAGGGCTTCGGCAAGTACGCGGACGAAAACAGCGGCACCCCGGACCCCGGCGGCACCGTCAAGCCGATCCTCGCCTATCCGCACAGCCGCGGCGGCAGCTGCTCGATCATCGGCGGCTACGTCGTCCGCGATCCCCGCCTCCGCGGCCTGCGCGGCCGCTACCTCTACGCCGACCTCTGCGAGGGCCAGCTGCGGACCCTGGTCCCCCACTTGAAGCGGGCCGGCGACGACCGCAAGCTCGGCCTCCGCGTTTCAAGCCCCAGCTCCTTCGGCGAAGACCAGCGCCACCGGCTCTACGTGGCCTCCCTGGAAGGCCCGGTCTTCCGGCTCGTCCCTCGCTGACGGGCGGAAGATTTTACTTTCCGCGCGCATCTCGTTGCATCTTTTTGTCTACACTTGCTTTCATGGCGGTCGTGGCACCACCAAGAGAGAGTTGGACCGACGAGCGCCTCGACGACCTGGCGAAGCACATGGACGCGAGGTTCGACGCCGAGCAGAGACACATGGATGCGAGGTTCAACCAGATGGAAGGACGGTTCAACGACATGGACGGGCGAATCAGCGACCTCACCAAAACGACCCAGATCCTGTTCGGTGTCGTCGGCACCGTTCTAACGGTCAACACCGCAATGCTCGTCGGCGTCATCGGCCTGATCGCCACCAAGCTCTGATTCGCCGCTAAGGTTGGCTGACCAGCCAAACGGGCGAAGGGAGCGGTGGTGGAGAGCGGAACGGCGGCACGAGAGACCGGGACCAACGGAGCGTCAGCCGCTGCGGCCGACTCGATCGAGGTCCACAACCCGGCCACGGGTGAGCTGATCAAGACGATCCCGGTCGTCTCGCCGGAGGCCGTTGCGACGACCGTGCAGCGGGTCCGCGCCAACCAGCCCGAGTGGGAGGCGATGGGGATCGAGGGCCGCTACCACTGGCTCGGCAAGCTGCGCGACTGGCTGCTCGACAACGAGGAGCGGGTGCTCGACACGATGCAGGCCGAGACCGGCAAGGTCCGCGCCGACGCCAGCAACGAGCCCGGCTACCTCGCCGACCTGATCAACTTCTACGGCACCCGCGCCGCCGGCTTCATCGGCGAGGAGAGCGTCCGTCCCCACACCCCCCTGCTCGCCTCGAAGAAGCTGCGGATCCAGTACCGGCCCTATCCGGTGGTGGGCATCATCAGTCCCTGGAACTTCCCGCTGATCCTCTCGCTCGGCGACTCGATCCCGGCCCTGCAAGCCGGCTGCGCGGTCGTCATCAAGCCCTCCGAGTTCACGCCGCTGGGCCTGACCGAGGTGATCGACGCCTGGAAGCACGAGATCGGCGGCCCCGACGTCTTCGATTGCGTCCACGGGGTCGGCGAGACCGGCGGCGCCCTGGTCGACGAGGTCGACTTCATCCAGTTCACCGGCTCCGACCGCACCGGCCGCAAGGTGATGGCGCGGGCGGCGGAGACGCTGACCCCGGTCAGCCTCGAGCTCGGCGGCAAGGACCCGATGATCGTCCTCGCCGACGCCGACCTCGACCGCGCCGCCAACGCCGCGGCCTGGGGCGGGATGATGAACTCCGGTCAGATCTGCCTCTCGGTCGAGCGGATCTACGTCGAGGAGCCCGCCTACGACGAGTTCGTCGACAAGCTCACCGCCGAGGTCGGCCGCCTGCGCCAGGGAGCCGACGACGCCCGCAACCCCAAGGACGTCGGCGCGATGACTTCGCCGAACCAGACGGCGATCGTCGAGGACCACGTCGAGGACGCCCTTGCCGCGGGCGCCCGAGCGCTGACCGGCGGCAAGCGGGTCGAGGGGCCCGGCGACTACTTCGAGCCGACGGTGCTGGTCGACGTCGACCACTCGATGAAGGTGATGCGCGACGAGACCTTCGGCCCGGTCGTCGGGGTGATGAAGGCCCGCGACGCCGAGGAGGCGATCCAGCTCGCCAACGACACCCGCTACGGTCTCGGCGCCTCGGTCTTCGGCGAACGCGAGCGGGCCGAAGGGGTGGCGCGCCGGGTCGAGTGCGGCGCCGTCAACGTCAACGACGTGCTCATCAACTACTTCGCGATGGACGTGCCGATGGGGGGCTGGAAGCAGTCCGGGATCGGCACCCGCCACGGCGAAGGCGGGATCAAGAAGTACTGCCGCAGCGAGTCCCTCGTGATCACCCGCTTCGGCGGCAAGCGCGAGCCCACCTGGTACCCCTACTCCAAGACCCGCCGCCGCATCCTCGCCCCGATCAGCCGCTTCTTCAACGCCCGCGACTGGCGCAGGAAACTCGGGCTCAAGCGGTAGCTGCTGAAGGGGGACGGTGGGGGTACCCCGGGAGCACCTCCGCCGCGTCAATCGCGATCTGCTGACGCCTCAAGGTTTCCGGCGCGACTCCATGCTGAGTACCCGGGGCACCCCCACCGTCCCCCTTCCATCAACAGCTTCCGGCAGACGCCCCTCCGCGAAACCGCAAAAACCCTTGTAGAGGACGTGTTTTTGCGGTCTCGCGAATCCGAGTGGGCAGGAGGGTCCGGTGGGGGTCGTGAGGTACTCAGCATGGAGCCGGCCCATCCCCGCCTGAGGCGCCAGCAGGAGGCGCTTCTGCCGGCGGAGGTGCTCCGAACGACCCCCACCGGACCCTCCCCGCCCTCCAGAAGAATTGGCTCGGTAGCCTCTTCAGGTTCATGGCTGAGCGTGACTACATAGCTGCAACTCGTGAGCGGGTCGTCGTTTTCGACGGCGGCATGGGCGCGACTTTGGAGATGTTCGACCTCACGCAGGCGGACTACGGCGGGCTGGAAGGGAAGTGCCACGAGGCGTTGGTGCTGAACCGGCCCGACGTGATCGAGGGGGTCCACGGGTCGATGCTGGAGGCCGGGGCCGAGGTGGTCGAGACCGACACCTTCCAGGGGTCGCGGCTGAAGCTCGAGGAGTGGGGGCTCGGCGAGCACACGCTGGAGATCAACACGAAGGCGGCGGAAATCGCCCGCAGGGCGGCTGGTGAGGAGCGCTTCGTCGCCGGCTCGATCGGGCCGACCGGGTTCCTCCCCGCTTCCACCGACCCCACCCTCGGGGACATCTCCTTCGGCCGCCTGGTCGAGGTCTTCGCCGAGCAGGCCGAGGGGCTGGTCGCCGGCGGCGCCGACCTGATCATGATCGAGACCGCGCAGGACATCCTCGAGGTCAAGGCGGCGATCTTCGGCGCCCGCGAGGCGTTCGCGAAGACCGGCCGGGCGTTGCCGATCCAGTGCAGCGTCTCGCTGCTGCCGAACGGCGGCAAGATGCTGCTCGGCACCGACATCCAAGCGGTGCTGACCACGCTGACCGCGCTCGAGGTCGACGTGATCGGCCTCAACTGCTCGACCGGGCCCGAGGACATGCGCGACGCGATCCGCTTCCTCGGCGAGACCTGCACGGTCCCGGTTCACTGCATCCCCAACGCCGGCCTGCCGCTGCAGGGCCCCGACGGCGAGACGATCTTCCCGGAAAAGCCCGAGCCCCTGGCGGCGACGCTGGGCGAGTTCGTCGAGCGCTACGGCGTCGGCATCGTCGGCGGCTGCTGCGGGACCACGCCGGAGCACGTCGCCGCGATCCGCGAGCGGGTCGACGGCAGGGTTCCGGGCGAGCGGCCGGCGCCGGGGCCGATCGAAGTCTCCTCGATGATGACCTCGACGCCGCTGGTGCAGGAGCCGCGCCCGACCCTGGTCGGCGAGCGGGTCAACTCGCAGGGCTCGAAAAAAGCCAAGGAGCTGCTGCTCGCCGACGACTACGACGGGCTCGTCCAGGTTGCCGAAGACCAGGTCGAAGGCGGCGCCCACGTGCTCGACACCTGCGTCGCCCTGACCGAGCGCCAGGACGAGGACGAGCAGATGAGCGCCGTCGTCAAGCGGATCTCGCTGACCCAGCCGGCCCCGATCCAGGTCGACTCGACCGAGCCCGAGGTGATCAAGGCCGCGCTGGAGACGATCCCCGGCCGGGCGATCGTCAACTCGATCAACCTCGAGGCCGGGCGCGGCAAGGCCGACGTCGTGATCCCGCTGGCGAAGGCCCACGGGGCGGCGCTGATCGCGCTGACGATCGACGAGGTCGGGATGGCGAAGACGGCCGACCGCAAGGTCGAGATCGCCGAACGGATCCGCGACATCGCCTGCGGCGAGCACGGCCTCGACCCCGAGGCGCTGATCTTCGACCTGCTCACCTTCACGCTCACCACCGGGGACGAGGAGTGGCGGCCCTCGGCGGTGGAGACGATCGAGGGCATCCGCCGGGTCAAGGCTGAGATCCCCGGGGTCAAGACCTCGCTCGGAGTCTCCAACGTCTCCTTCGGCGTCTCGCCGCGGCCGCGCGCGGTCCTCAACAGCGTCTTCCTCCACCACTGCGTCGAGGCCGGCCTCGACCTGGCGATGGTCAACCCGAACCACATCACCCCCTACGGCGAGATCCCGGAGGAGGAGCGGGAGCTGACCGACGACCTCGTCTTCAACCGCCGCGAGGACGCGCTCGAGCGCTTCATCTCCTACTTCGAGTCGAAGGGCGAGGAGGCCGAGGCCGAGACTGCTGATCCCACCGAGGGCATGGAGCCGGAGGAGGCCCTGCACTGGCACATCCTGCGCCGCAAGAAGGACGGGGTCGAGGATCAGATCGAGCGCTCGGTCGCGAAGATCGGCGCCGTCCCGACCCTGAACGAGGTGCTGCTGCCGGCGATGAAGGAGGTCGGCGACAAATTCGGCGCCGGCGAGCTGATCCTCCCCTTCGTCCTGCAGTCGGCGGAAGTGATGAAGCGGGCGGTGGCACAGCTGGAGAACCACCTCGACCGGATCGAGGGCCACACCAAGGGCAAGGTCGTGATCGCGACCGTCTTCGGCGACGTCCACGACATCGGCAAGTCCCTCGTCAACACGATCCTCACCAACAACGGCTACACCGTCATCGACCTCGGCAAGCAGGTCCCGGTCGACACGATCATCGAGGCGGCGGTGGAGAACGAGGCCGATGCGATCGGCCTCTCGGCCCTGCTCGTCTCGACCTCGAAGCAGATGCCGACCTGCATCGCCGAGCTGCACCAGCGCGGCCTCGACTTCCCGGTGCTGATCGGCGGGGCGGCGATCAACCGCGACTTCGGCCGCCGCACCCTCTACCCCAAAGGCAAAGAGTCCGACGAGGTCTACGAGCCCGGCGTCTTCTACTGCAAGGACGCCTTCCAGGGACTCGACACGATGGACGCGCTGGTCGACAGCGAGGCCCGCGCCTCGCTGGTCGAGCGGATCAGGGCCGAGGCCAGGCAGCTGCGAGAGAAGCCGGTCGTGGTCGACGACGCGCCGCCGACCACGGACGACAGCGTCCGCTCCGGCGCCCGCACCGACACGCCGATCCCTCAGCCGCCGCACTGGGGCGTACGCGAGATCCCCGTCGACCTCGAAGACGTCTACCCCTACCTCGACCGCCACGTCCTCTACAAGCTGCACTGGGGCGGGCGCGGGGTCAAGGGCGAGGCCTGGCGCGAGCTGGTCGAGGGCAGCGACGAGGACGAAGGCTTCGCGGCGCGGCTGGAGCGGATGTGGCGCGAGCAGGACTACCTGCACCCGCGGGCGCGCCTCGGCTACTTCCCCTGCAACGCCGACGGCAACGAGCTGGTCGTCTTCGATCCCGAGGACCCCGAGCGGGAGCTCGAGCGGCTCGTCTTTCCGCGCCAGCCGCGGCACGACCGCATCTGCCTCGCCGACTTCTACCGGCCGCTCGAGTCGGGCGAGCGCGACGTCGTCGCCCTCCAGGGAGTGACGGTCGGGCCCGAGGTGACCGAGCTGATCGAAAGGCTCGAGGCCGAAGGCGAGTTCGCCGAGCAGCTCTACGTCCACGGTCTCGGCGTCCAGTCGGCCGAGGGCCTGGCCGAGTGGCTGCACGCCGAGATCCGCCGCGGGCTCGGGATCGGGCTCGACCAGGGGCGGCGCTACTCCTGGGGCTACCCCGCCTGCCCCGACCAGTCCGAGCACGAGAAAGTCTGGCGCCTGCTCGACCTGGAGAAGATCGGGATGACGCTCTCCGGCGGCTACGCGGTGATGCCGGAGCAGTCGACGGTGGCGATCGTCGCCCACCATCCCCAGGCGGTCTACTTCGGGATGAAATCTGGCTTCATCCCCGAGGAGGCGGCGCCGGACGAGCTGATCGCCGGCACCGCCCGCGGCGGTGAGCTGCCGCCGGAGTCCGAGCCGGACTCCGGCGAGGAGGGCGAGGACGCCGAAGCGGCCCCCGCCCCCGAGCTCAGCCGCTGAAGCGGTGCGGAACTTCCGCCGGGTGCAGCGCCGGGCGCTGCCAGTTGCGGCCTTCGTAGGCCTCCTCGAAGCCGGCCCGCCGCAGGTTGCGGGTGACCGCCGACCATGAGGCCAGGTCGCATTCGCCGACCTCGACGAACACGGTGTGGCAGCCGGCCCGATGGGCATCGACCAGCCGCCTGTGCAGCAGCGCCGCGTTGCAGCCATGCCCACGGGCGTGGGCGAGCGTCTGCCCGGCACCGAGCTGGGCCACCCCGCCTACCATCAGCATCGAGCCGGTGGCGACGGGAACTTCGTCGGGTCCCAGGGCGGCGGTGTAGCAGTGCCAGCCCTCGCGCTGCGGCAGCGAGAAGAACAGCGTGCCCGCCACCAGCGGCATCTCCAGCGCTTCCGCCGCAATCGTGCTCAGGCCTTCGCCTTCCGCTTCGTCCTGGCCGAGCCTGTAGATCGTGATCTCAGGATCGATATCGAACTCGGGCGGCGAGCCGTCGCGGACCATTTTCACCCAGCCAGCTCCGCGCTCGTACCCCCTCTCGCCAAGCCAGCTTTCCGCGTCCGGCGCCCCGGGCCGCCCCGCCGCCACCGGAATCCGGTAGTCGACTTCGCGCGCCCGCATCCATTCGATCGCCGCGGCCAGGTGGCCCTGGTCGACCGCCCCGGGCTCCGCCGCACCCTGAATCTGCTGCAGCAGATGAATTTCGGGCAGGTCGCCGAAGGCGGTGGCCTGCACCGGACCGAACCTCTTTACTTCGACCCCCGATTCGGAGATCGCTTCCGGAACTACCGAATCCCACATGTCGCGCCGGAAGCGCTGCGCGACTCTCTCCAACACTGCCGAGTCGTATCTCACGGCTCCCCTTCCCCCAGTTCGCGTGAGTTGTTGGCCGATTGCTCGACTCTATGCATATTACTGGGGACCCGTCAAGGAACCTTGCTGATCCGGCCACCGCTTTAACAAGCGAGAAGGGGGGCCTGGCGCCGGTGGATGGGAAGCGCCGGCCACGCGCCTTCTCGTTCAGCGATGCCGGCCTGGGAATGGTGGCGGCACGCTTACACGGGCATACTAAAACAATACAGCAGAGTTTTTTATTGCTTAAGCGAGACTTGGCATCCTAAGCTCGCGGCTGGCTGGGCCGTGCCCGCGGTTTCGGGTCGAGCCGGACCGGCGCAGCGGAAACAGCCTGTACTCTCAAATCGCTCCAGGTCAGGCCCTCCCGGACCAGCGCCGGCAGGCCGAGGGCGACCGCCGTGGCGATCTCGACGCCCTGCAGGATCACCCCGTAGGCGAGTGCGTCCGCGGTGCTGACGTTGAAGCCGGTGTGGAGGACGCTGATCACCGCCAGCTGGAAGACGCCGATGTTCGACGGCGTCGCCGGAACCACCGCGGTGACGTTGACGGCGAAGAGAACGGCCGCGGCGGCGCCGATCCCCGCCTGGCCGTCGAGGTTGAGCGCGTAGAGCAGCGCCCAGCAGGCCGCGAGCTGGATCGCCCAGGCCGACAGCTGAGCGGCCGCCGCGGCGATCCCGTGACGGGGATCGCGGAAGACCGCCAGCCCCGCCCGGACCTGGATCAGCGCCCGGTGGACGTTGGCACCGACCCGGGCCAGGCGGCCGTTGCCGTTGCGGCGCATCAACAGCGGCGCCACGAGGACGACGATCAGGACCAGCAGCGGCACCAGGCTGAAGGCGAAGATCTGCTTCGTCCCCGAGTGGAAGAGCGGCGTCGTCGAGACGATGATCACCCCCAGCAGGAAGAGGGCGACCAGGTTCAGCATCGTCTGCGAGACCAGCGTCCCCAGCAGGACCGGGAAGGTTTCCCGCATCCGCCCGCTGCGGCGCGCCAGGGTCATCGCGCGGGCGGGCTCCCCCAGGCGGGCCGGCAGCGTCGCCGACATCAGCACCCCGATCATCGTCGCCGAGGTGACGTCACGGCGGCGGATCGGCCGGTTGGGGAGGGCGGCGCGGGCAATCCAGTACCAGGAGGCAGCCCGGAAGAACATCGAGCCCGCCATCAGGGCGCAGCCGATCAGGACCCAGGTCAGGTTGGAGCGGACGATGCTCTCGACGACGTTGTCGACCCCGATTCGCCGGGCCGCGAGAAAGGTGAGGCCTACTCCCAGGGCGCCGGCGACGGCGAGGCCGGCCCGGCGGGCGAAGGCCCGGCCCCTGTTGCCGGCTCGGGCGGGGGCGGGGTCGAGCGAGGGCAGCCGCTCCGCCGGCCGGCGAGGGCCGCCGTCGGCCGGGCGCAGGCCGGCCCAGTGGGCGAACTTCTCGCTCGCCAGAGCGGGCTTCGGGACCTCGATCGCGCGCTCGTAGACCGCCGTCACCTGGTCGGCCACCCGCGGCCAGGCGTACCGCTGGGCGCTGAGACGGGCTGCCTCTCCCATCGCCTGCAGCCGCTCCGGCTCGAAGTGCACGCGCTGCAGCTCCTCGGCCAGCCGCTGGGGGTCCCCGGGCGGGACGAGGAGGCCGTCGACGCCGTCGGAGACGACGTCGCTGTAGCCGGCGATCGCCGAGGCGATCACCGGGGTTCCCGCCGCGAAGGCCTCGGTCAGGACCATGCCGAAGCTCTCACCCGAGAGCGAGGGGGCGCAGAGGAGGTCGGCACGGTGCAGCTCGGTCCAGAGGTCATCGTGGGAGACACGGCCGCGGATGTCCATGAAGCGGAGCAGGTCGGGGTCGGCGACGTAGCGCAGGACGTCCTCGCGTTCGGCACCGATCACGGTCAGGCGGCAGGGCACGTGCTCGACCAGGGCGTTGAAGGCGGTCAGCAGGATCGGCAGCCCCTTCCGCTCCTCCGGGCGGCCGACGAAGAGGATCTCGAGCTCGCCGCCGGTCGGCTTCGGCCCGCTCGGGGCGGCGTCGACGTCGACGCCGTTGGGGACGATCGTGTACTCGCCGCCGTACCAGCGCCGGCCGGTCCAGGCGGCGGCTTCGGAGACCGCGATCCTGGCCGAGAGGCGGTTGAACACGCGGCGGGCGCCGAGGCCGGTGGCGATGTAGTTGGGAAGCGCCTTGGTCGAGTAGGCGTGGAAGGTGCCGACGATCGGGTCGCGGGCGCCGAGCGTCGCGTTCCAGCCGACCAGCGGCACCATCGGCTCGTGGACGTGGATGACGTCGAATTCGCCGCTCCTCACCAGCCGCCGCGGCGCCACCACGCCGCCGGCGGGAAACGGGGCGAGGTTGGAGACCGAGCCGTTGGCGCCGAAGCCCATCGTGCGGCCGAGCGGGATCAGGTAGTCGGGCAGCTGCCGCCGTTCCGCCTGCGCCCGGTGCAGCGCGCGGCTGACCCTCCCGGGCGGGTCGACGGGGGCGAGGACACGGACATCATGGCCTCGCCGCAGGAACTCCTCGGCGAGAGCCTCAACGTGCCGGTTCACGCCCCCCTGGAAGGACCAGGAATATGGCGAGACGAGACCTATGCGCACGGGCGATTAAGGGTAGATCATCACCCGGCAGGCCAAGTCGAGCTGGACCTCAGCTCCGGCCCGATGGAGACTCGGCCCAGGCGAAGCCGGTGTAGACGAGCAGGTAGGCGGCGCCGACCTCCAGCACCAGCGCCCCGGAGTCGTTGGCGAGGGTGCCGACGACGGTCGCGGCGAGGGCGCCGAGGAGGCCCGCCCGCACCGCCGGCACATCGCGGAGCCAGGCCCGCAGCCGCTCCCGGCGCAGGTAGGCGAGCAGCGCCGCTACCAGCACCAGCGGCAGGAAGGCGAGCAGGACCGGCCGGGCGAAGCTGTGGGCGGAGAGCTGGAGCCGGCGCTGGGCGACGTCGGCGAGGTCGCCCAGCCCGCCGGCGTCGAGGACGGAGCGGGTGAGGTGGGCGTTGGCGCCGCTGGCCAGGTCGACGAGGGCGAGCAGGGCGAGGACGAGCAACGGGGCGGCCACCGCGGCGAGCAGGAGCGGGCGCCTGCCGCGGCCGGCGACGGTCACGGCGGCGACGGCGGCGCCGACCGGGAAGACGATCGCGGCGCCGACGTCGGCGCCGAAGCGGCCGGCGGCGAAGACCGCCGCGGCGAGCAACCCGATGCCGAGAAAAGCGACGGCGGACGCTCGCGCCGACGCCTTTGCCGCGAAGCCCGCCAGACCCGCTCCCGCTCCTGCCGTCACCACCACAGCCAACAGTGCCTCGAGCTCGTTGCCGATGCCGTAGAAGCGGACGCCGAGGCCCGGGTTCGGGCCCAGCAGGGAGAGCGAGGTCAGCGGCGAGCCGGCGATCAGGTCGACCGCGTAGCCGAGTGCGGTAAGGCCCGAGGCTACGGCCAGGGCGCGGTGGCCCCGCAGAAGCAGGAGGGTCGCCCCGGCCAGGAACGGCGCCAGCAGCAGCACCAGCAGCCGTTCGAGGGTCTCGCCGGCCTCGAGCGCCGCCCCGAGGAGGAGGACGAGCGGGAGGTAGACGAGCGCGATCCCGACCACCCGCGTCGCCGGCCGGGCGAGGCGCCCGCGGCTGAGGAGAGCGACGAATCCCAGCCCCAGCAGCCAGATGACGACGTTGAGGCCGATGACCGGCCCGCGCCGGTGCGAGATCACCGCCATCCGCGCGCCGAGCGATTCGATCGCGGCCGGATCCACCGCCCCCTCGGCTCGGATCGGCTGCCCCGACATCTCGGCGGGAACCGCGACCCCGAAGTGGTCGAGGATCGTCGGTGCGACGTCCGTCGAGAGCACGTAGCCGTCGATCCGGGTGCTGTCGGAGATGAGGTTGCCGTCGAAGCCGCGGCCGGCGATGCCGATCGGCAGGGGTGCGTCCGTGCTTCCTGTCGGCCGCGCGACCGCGATCACGGTTTCGTCGCGGTCAGGCGCCGGCGGCCGTTTTGCCGCGGTCCAGCGGAAGAGCCGGGGTGGCACGCCGCCCCCTTTCAGGGTCGAATGCAGCAGACCCGGGACGATGTCCGCGGGAGCCGATTCGGCTCTTTCCACCACCGCCCGCCACCACCCGGCGCCTCCCCTCCCCCGCTCCGGCAGGTCCTCGTCGTAGAGCGAGTCGAAGACTCGGTTGCCCTGGCCGATGTCCAGGTAGGTCTGCTCGGGCGGGACGGTGCCGAGGCCGGCGCTCATCAGACCGGGCGAGTACCCCGCGTCGGCGAGTTCGGCGACCGTCGTCCCCGGCGGCAGCAGCACGAGCTGGACGGGAGAGGCCTCCTTTGCCGCGGCCGCCGGCGCCGCGACCGCGAGCAGCACGAGCGCTATCGTCATCGCGATGGCCGACCGCACGTTCGCCAAGTTCTCGTTTTTCAAGATCGATCCAGCCTGGCGTCGTCGGGACCCGGAGCTCCGCGCGGCCGACAAGGGGGAATTCCTCGCCGCCTGCGAGGACTTCGGCATCGACCGCTCTCTGCGCGCCTACTCAACCATAGGAACGCGCGGAGACGTCGACCTGGTCCTGCTCGCCCAGAGCCCGAACCTGGCCGACATCCATACGTTCCACGTCGTCCTCGGCCAGAGCGGGCTGGCCAAGTGGACGACCACTCCCCACTCCTTCCTCTCGATGACCAAACGCTCGCCCTACTCGGCCGAGGACGCCCGCCCGGAGATCTGCACCTCCGAGCGCAAGTACCTCTTCCTCTACCCGATGGTCAAGCAGCGGCGCTGGTACGGGCTGGCGCCGGAGGAGCGCGGGCGGATCATGAAGAGCCACATCGAGGTCGGACGCCGCTACCCGGAGATCACGATCAACACGACCTACTCCTACGGGATCGACGACCAGGAGTTCGTCGTCTGCTTCGAGGGCGACGACCCGGGCGAATTCCTCGACCTCGTCAACGAGCTGCGGCCGACCGAGTCGAGCGAGTACACCGAGCGCGAGACGCCGATCTTCACCTGCGTGGCGATGTCGGTCGGCAAGGCGCTGGACGCGCTCGACGGCACCCCCAGCGCCGTCGGCGCCAGCGCCTCGGCGCTCGGCTGAAGCGCCGAGTTCCGTATCCTGCTCCGTCCCATGAGCAAGATCGGAACCGAAGAGACCCCCCTCCGCGTCGCCATCGTCGGCGCCGGCCCATCCGGCTTCTACGCCGCCGAGCACATCCTCAAGGACGGCGACCTGCACGCCCAGGTCGACCTCTTCGACCGCCTGCCGACCCCGTTCGGGCTGGTCCGCGGCGGCGTCGCCCCCGACCACCCGAAGATCAAGTCGGTGATCCGCGTCTACGAAAAAACCGCGGCGCGGGAGGGCTTCCGCTTCTTCGGCAACGTCAAGATCGGTCACGACGTCGAGGTCGAGGAGCTCGAGCGGCTCTACCACGCGATCGTCTTCACGGTCGGCTGCGAGACCGACCGCCAGCTCGGGATCCCGGGCGAGGACCTGCCCGGCAGCCACGCCGCCACCTCCTTCGTCGGCTGGTACAACGCCCACCCTGATTACGCCGACCGCGAGTTCGACCTCTCCTGCGAGCGCGCCGTCGTGATCGGCAACGGCAACGTGGCGATGGACGTCGCCCGGATGCTGGCGCTGACCGACCACGAGCTGCGCCAGACCGACACCGCCGACCACGCGATCGAGGCGCTGGACCGCAAGCAGATCCGCGAGATCGTCGTCCTCGGCCGCCGCGGTCCCGTCCAGGCCGCCTTCACCAATCCCGAGATCAAAGAGCTCGGGGAGATGGAGGACGCCGACGTCGTCGTCGACCCCTCCGAGGTCGAGCTCGATCCGGCCAGCAAGAGCTTTGTCGAGTCCGACGAGGCCGACAAGACGACCAGGGTCAACTACGAGACGCTGGTGGAGTTCTCGCAGCGCCAGCCGGAGGGCAAGAAGCAGCGGATCGTCCTCCGCTTCCTCGCCTCGCCGGTCGAGATCAAGGGCGACGGCAAGGTCGAATCGATCGTCGTCGGCCGCAACGAGCTGGTCGAGGAAGGCGGGGCGCTGCGGGCGAAGGACACCGGCGAGCGCGAAGAGCTCGAGTGCGGCCTCGTCCTCCGCTCCGTCGGCTACACCGGCATCCCGATCGAAGGGGTCCCCTTCGACGAGAAGCGCGGCCTGATCCTCAACGAAGGCGGCCGCATCCTCGACTCCCACGACTCCGGCCAAAAGGTCGGCCACTACACCGCCGGCTGGATCAAGCGCGGTCCTTCGGGCGTGATCGGGACCAACAAGAAAGACGCCCTGGAGACCGTCCAGCACCTTTTCGCCGACGTCGAGTCCGGCACCCTGCTGAGCCCGGAGAACGCCGACCCCGCCGCGGTCGAGGACCTGCTCGGGCAGAAGGGCATCCGCTACGTCAGCTTCGAGGACTGGCAGGCGATCAACCAGGCCGAGGTCGGCCGCGGCGAGCCGCACGGCCGCCCGCGGGTGAAGTTCGTCCGGGTCGAGGAGATGCTCGAGACCCTCGGCGAGCCCTCCGCCGCCGGCTAGTGCCCGCCGACCTCGCCGAGCTGAAGGGAATGATCGAGGCGGCCCTGCCGGGCGCCGAGGTCGAGGTGATCGACGAAACCGGCACCGGCGACCACCTGCGGGCGACGGTCAGCGCCCCCCAGTTCGACGGTCTCTCGCGGATCGACCAGCACCGCCTCGTCAAGGCCGCGGTCAAGGAGCGCTTCGACGACGGCACGATCCACGCCTTGTCGGTCAAAACCAGCCTTCCGGGCTGATTTCGCGCTCTCCGCATTCCTGCGGACGAAAAGTTACACTTATGCGCGCCACACGTATGAGCTTTTCCTCTAGCTTGGAGGCATGGAGGCAATGAGATCAACCTGGACCGACTCGCGGCTCGATGACCTGAACGGTCGCGTTACGGAGATCAGCAACCGGCTCGATGGTCTCAGCAGTCGGGTCGACGGACTGCAGCACACGATGATCGGTGGGTTCCTCACCCTGGTGGTGATTATGGTCGGCGGCTTCATGGGCCTCGCCGGTTTGATCGTCAGCAAACTCTAGGCCGGAGAGCGCGTCCCCCTACAATGCCCTCCATGGTCGACCCAGAGCTGAAGAGCAAAATCGAAGAGCTGATCGCCGCCAACCCGGTCCTGCTGTTCATGAAAGGGACCCCGGACATGCCGCGCTGCGGCTTCTCGATGCGCGTCGTCCAGGTGCTGGACCAGATCGACGTCGATTACGGCGCCATCGACGTCCTCCCGGCGCTGCAGCCGCTGCGCGAAGTGACGGCGGAGATCGCCGACTGGCAGACCTTCCCTCAGCTCTACGTCAACGGCGAGCTGCTCGGAGGCTGCGACATCGTCGAGGAGATGTTCGAGTCCGGCGAGCTGGCCGAAGCCCTCGGCGTCGAGCAGCCGGAGAAAGCCGAAGTTCAAGCCGCTCCGCCGGCCCAGTCGCCGCCCCTGCAGATCGAATAGAAGCTCTTGCGGTCTGGCTAGACCGCTGCAGCCTGTTCCGCGGCGTCGTCTTTTACCTGGAATGAGCTACCGCAGCCGCAGGCCGCAACAACGTTCGGGTTGTTGACCTGGAAGCCGGCGCCCTGCAGCCCTTCGACGTAATCCACCTCAGAGCCAAAGACGAACTGCATGCTGACCTTGTCGACGATGACGGCGACGCCGTCGACCTCGAAGACGTTGTCGTCCTCCTTGGCCTTGTCGAAGGCGAGCGCGTACTGGAAGCCCGAGCAGCCGCCGCCGCGGACAGCGACCCGCAGCGCCTGCTCGGCACCGTCGGGCTGAGACCCGAGCAGCTCGCCGATCTTCTCGGCGGCTTTGTCGGTCAGGGTGATCGCGGCGTTGGGCGTATCGGTCACTTCACAAAGTGTAGCGGGATACGGCCGTCGGTCAGGTTGGTCTCCGTGTCTAGAATCGCCCTGTGAGCTCGCCTGCCGAGACCGCGGTCGTCTGCGACACGACCTGCTACCTGCCAACCGAGCTTCTGGCTGAGCGGGGGATCAAGGAGATCAGCCTCTACGTCGCGGTCGACGGGCAGCAGGAACGGGAGTCGGAGATCTCCGACTTCGACGAGTTCTACGAGCGGCTGCGCGCCTCGGAAAGCGGGGCCACCACCTCGCAGCCCTCGATCGGGGACTTCCTCGAGGTCTACGAGCCGCTGCTCGCCGAAGGGCGGGAAGTCGTCTCGATTCACCTCTCGGCCGGCATCTCCGGCACCTTCGAGGCCGCCGGTCAGGCCCGCGAGCGGCTGATCGAGGAAGGCAAGGACGGCGAGCGGCTGCACCTGCTGGACTCCCGCTCCGCCGCCGGTGGGATGGGCCTCTGCGCCCTCGGCGCCGCATCGGCGGCCCGGGCCGGCGCCGACGCGGCCGGGGCGATCGCCCGCGCCGAGGAGACCCGCGAGGACCTGAAGATGTGGTTCGCGATCGACACCCTCGAGTACCTGCGGCGGGGCGGCCGCATCGGCGGCGCCCGCGCCTGGATCGGCAGCGCCCTGAAGATCAAGCCGATCCTCACCCTCGAGGAGGAGATCACCCCGATCGAGCGGGTTCGCACCCGCGCCCGTTCGCTCGAGCGGCTGCGCGGCTACATGCGCCAGCGGCACGAGTCCGGTGCCGACGGCTGGGTCGTCCAGTACATCCAGGACAAAGAGACCGCCGACGTGATGATCGAAGACTGCTACGAGATCTTCGGCTGCGAGCCCGCCTTCATCTCCGAGGTCGGCCCCGTCCTCGGCGCCCACGTGGGACCAGGATTGCTCGGCGTCGGCTCGGTCCACACCGAGCTGATCGCTTAGGCGCGCGCTAGCGGTTCTTGCGGCGGCGCAGCATTGCGCGGGCGCCGATTAGAAAACCGACGGCCGCCGCGCCGACGACGAGCTGCTGTTTGTGGTCCTCGACCTGACGGCGCCAGTCGGTGAGTTCGTTGACGCGGCCGCGCAGGGCCTCGACCGAGGTGCCGAGCTGGTGGCGCTTGAGGTCGATGTCGCGGCGGATCTCGGCCGGGGAGCGGCCCGGGGCACCGGTGGTCACGAGGCCTCCCTTTCCAGCATCTCCTTGGTCAGCTTCGCCTCCTCGATCGCCTGCTCGGGCATCGGCGGCGCCCCAGCTTTCAGCGCTTTCGACGCGATCCAGCCGGCCAGGGCGGCGAGCAGGAGGAAGATCGCCGCGGTGACGAAGTAGCCGGCCCAGATGTTGCCGCTGAAGAGTTCTTCGCCCAGCACCCAGGCGATCCCGTGCAGGATCATGATCAGCGCCAGGAAGGCGAAGGCGCCGGCGGCGACGCCGATGCCCGCCCCCCGCGCCAGCTTGCTGACTTTCTCGGAGACCTCGGCCTTTGCGAGCTCGATCTCCTCCCGCACCAGCGTCGAGGCGTTCTCGGAGACCTCGACGACGAGGTCGGCGATCGAGCGCTGCTCGGGCGGGGGCGGCGGTCCCGTGGGCGGGATCGGCGGCGGGTTGACGGGTGGCTCCTGCATGGCTCGCTCCTACTCCGGGGGGTCCTCGTTGTAGATGCGGCGGTAGATCAGGGCCGCGGCGCGGGCGGCGACGATGCTCGCGAGCGCGCCGGTTCCGGCCAGGAGGCCGCTATAGACGAGGCGTTTGACCAGCTCGTTGTCCACTAGCTCAAGTCCTTCCCCATGCGAGTTGAGGAGTAAACCCTATCCGCGGGGCTCGAGGCCGTCGCAGATGGTGGTGACAAGAAGATCCCGCGCCTGGTCGAAGTCGGTGTCGGAAGCCGGGATCGTGCCGAAGATCCAGCCGGAGAGCAGCTGCTCGATCGCCCCGTAGAAGGACATCGAGGCGAACATCGGCGCCACGTCGCCGCGGAAGGCGCCGCTGGCCTGGCCGTCGGCGACGATCTTGGCGATCGACTCATAGGCGCGCTGGATCTGCTCGAGGTGGGTCTTGCCGAAGGAGTTCGCCGCCCGCGTCACCTCGACGATGATCACCTTCATCAGCTCCGGGTCGTGGCGGTAGGAGTCGAAGATGAAGGTCGCCACCGCGCCCAGCTTCTCGCGCGGGCTGGCCGCGGTCTTGTCGGCCTCGTCGACCGCCGCCAGCAGCAGCGACCAGCGCTCGATGAAGAGTTCGTTCAGGACCTCGTCCTTGGATTTGAAGTAGTGGTAGACGAGCCCGTAGGCGACGCCGGCCTCGTCGGCGATGTCGGAGACGCGGGTCGCGTGGAAGCCCTGGCGGGCGAAGACGCGGATCGCGGCGTCGAGGATGAGGCGGCGTTTGTCGGCCGGCGGTGCCTGCGCCATCAACCTCGGCCCTCGGTCGGTTGCGGCCAGGCGTAGGCGCCGGGCTGGCGGTTGGCGAGCGAGGGGAGCTGCTCGCGCACCCGCTCCAGGGCGGCGAAGTCGAGCTCGGCGGCGACGAAGCACTCCTCGTCGGGCGCGGTGGCGAGGACGACTCCCCAGGGGTCGACGATCAGCGAGCGGCCGAAGGATCTGTAGTGCGGCGGCGCCTCGCCGACCTGGTTCGGGGCGAGGACGAAGAGCTGGTTCTCGATCGCCCGCGCCCGCAGCAGCACTTCCCAGTGATCGCGGCCGGTGGCCAGGGTGAAGGCCGAGGGCACAGCGATCAGCCGCGCGCCGCGGAGGGCGAGGATGCGGAAGAGCTCGGGGAAGCGGAGGTCGTAACAGACGGTGAGGCCGGCGGTGAGCTCGCCGGCCTGGGCGACGACCGGTTCGGCACCGGGGCGCTCGAACTCCGACTCGCGGTAGGAGACGCCGCCGGCGTCGACGTCGAACATGTGGATCTTGCGGTAGATGGCCCGGTCCTCGCCCCGCGGATCGATCAGGACCGAGGTGTTAGAGGCCTTCTCCCCCTCGCCGCCGCGCTCGGAGATGCTGCCGGCGAGCAGGTGGATGCCGAGCTCGCGCGCCCAGCCGCGGGCGGCGCTGAGGCTGGGGCCGTCGAGCGGCTCGGCTCCGGCGACGAGTTCCTCTCCCCCGCCGAGCAGGTTCCACTTCTCCGGCAGGGCGACGAATTCGGCGCCTTCAGCGGCAGCGGCGCGCACCAGGCGCTCGGCCGTCGCCAGGTTCCTGTCCTTGTCCCCGTTGGAGTTCAGCTGTACCGCCGCTGCGCGCACACATGCCCTTCGTTGATTGACCAGTCAATCGGCTAGCCCCAGTATATGAGCGCTCGGGGCGCCTTGACGGCTCTAGAGGTTGAGCTGGCGGGCGACGATGCGGTCGAAGAGCCGCGTGGGAATGAACGGCTGGATCCGCGCCTGGACCTGTGCGTCCAGTCCGACCAGGTAACGGGTCTTCGGCCGGCTCGATTCGAGCGCGTGGGCGATCGCCTTGGCCACCTTCTCCGGCGGGATCCCGCGTTCGGCCGTGTCCTCGATCACCTTCTTGAACTTCTCGAGCGCGGCGCCGTAGAGCAAGTTCGTCTGCGGCGACTTCGCTTCGATCTCCTCCGCCTTGTCCCGGCCGCGTCCCCAGATCGGCGTGTCGATCGAACCCGGCTCGATGATCGCCACCTCGATCCCCCACGGCCGCAGCTCCTGACGGAAGACGTCGCCGATCGCCTCGGTCGCGAACTTGGAGGCGTGGTAGGGCCCGCCGAAAGGGAAGGCGATGCGACCGCCGATCGAGGCGAGGAAGACGATCCGCCCTTCGGCCTTGCGGATCTGCGGCAGCAGCGCCTGCGTCACCGCCACATAGGCGACTAGGTTGACCTCGAGCTGGTGGCGCAGGTCCTCGAGCGGGATCGTCTCCAGTGGGCCCGGCACGGCGACGCCGGCGTTGTTGACGAGCCCGTCGAGGCCCTCCGGGCTCTCCCGCTCGACCTGGGCGGCCACGGCGGCGACCTGCGCAGGCTCGGTGACGTCGAGGATCACCGGCGTCAGCCGCTCGGACGCCTCCCCCCGCAGGCTCTCCGCGTCCTCTGGCTTCCGCACCCCGGCGAAGACCCGCCACCCGGAACCGTCGAGCCGCAGCGCCGTGGCGCGGCCGATCCCGGTCGAGGCTCCGGTCACAAGGACGGATCGCATCCCCCGAGGCTACATAGGACCGACCGTGGCCTGATGACGTTCCGCAAATCGCGGGCTTCTCAGGCGTCGGACGGGGAGAAAGCACCGCTTCCGACTCTTGACACACCAGGGTGGGGCAAGAATCGGATACGCGAAGCAGGCAAGCCTGGGAGCTGGCGGCGAGGCAGCACGGCATCGTCACCCGCCGGCAATTGCTGGCGCTGGGCTTCGGGCAGAGGTCGATCGAACATCGACTGGCACGGGGGCGCCTCTTTCCGGTGAGCCTCGGCGTCTATGCGGTTGGGTGGCCGGCGCTTGACCGGAGGCGGCAGTGGATAGCGGCGGTGCTGGCAGGTGGGAACGGCGCGGCCCTGAGCCATCGCAGCGCGGCCGCGCTGTGGGAGATCGGTAAGGAGGGCGGCTGGATCGAAATCAGCGTTCGGCGCCGCTGTGAACTCCGGCGCCCCGGGATCCGGTTCCGCGGCCGACCGAGCCTGGCACCCGATGACATCGTGCATCGAGACGAGATCCCCGTCACTTCGCCGTCGCAGACGCTCGTCGACCTCGCCACCGAACTTGACCCAGTCGCACTCGAGCGAGCGGTGAACGACGCCGACAAGCGCGACCTGATCGACCCCGAAGCGTTGCGAGAGGACCTCACCCGCTTTGGCGGTGAGCCAGGCGTCCGTCCCCTGCGTCTCCTCCTCGACAAGCTCTTCTTCCGGCTCTCGGACTCGGACCTGGAGATCTACTTCCGACGCATCGTCAGAGCTTCGAGGCTCCCGATTCCGCTCACCAAACAGCGCGTGAATCGGTTCGAGGTCGACTTCTTCTGGCCGGACCTCGGGCTGGTCGTCGAGACGGACGGCCCCCGCTACCACCGCACGCCCTCGACGCAGCTTCGGGACGCCCGCCGCGACCGGGCGCACGTGATGGCCGGGATGACGCCGTTGCGCTTCACGCACTACGAGGTCCGCTACGAACCCGAGCGCGTCCGCACGGCACTCGTCAGGACGATCGCGATGCTTCGGAAGCGCATCCGAGTTTGACCCCAGCCCGCTGGGGCGAGAATCGGATGCGGCGCTCGACCACAACGGCAACGGCGTAACCTTTGTGCTGTCGTGCACGAGACCAGCAAGGACGATGCCGAGCGCAAGCAGGTGACTGTCCTGTTTGCCGACGTCAGCGGCTCGATGGATCTCTCCGAGCAGGAGGATCCGGAGGAGTGGCGCAAGATCATGCAGCGCTTCTTCTCGATCCTCGCCGACACGGTGACCCACTTCGAGGGCACCGTCGACAAGTTCACCGGCGACGGGATCATGGCGATCTTCGGGGCCCCGGTCGCCCACGAGGACCACGCGCGGCGGGCCTGCTACGCCGCCCTGCAGATGCTCGACGACGTCGCCGGGTACGCGGCTGAGCTGCGCCGCGCCAAGGGTCTCAACTTCTCGACCCGGATCGGGATCAACTCCGGCGAGGTGGTCGCCGGGGCGATCGGCGAGGGCGGCGGCTCCTACACCGCGATCGGCCACACGGTCGGGCTGGCGCAGCGGATGGAGGCACTGGCCGAGCCGGGCAAGGCGTACCTGACCGAGCACACCGCCAAGCTCGCCCGCGGTTACCTCGACCTCCGCGACCTCGGCGAGTTCGAGATCAAGGGCGCGAGCCAGCCGGTCGAGGTCTTCGAGCTGAGCGGGGTCGGGGAGGCCCGCTCCCGGCTCGACCTCGCCCGCGAGCGCGGCTTCTCCCGCTTCGTCGGCCGCGAGCGCGAGCTGGCGCGGCTGGAGGGGGCGCTGGGCCGGGCCAACGCGGGCGAGGCCGCTGCGGTCGGCGTCGTCGCCGAGCCGGGGATCGGCAAGAGCCGCCTCTACCTCGAGTTCCTCGAGCGCTGCCGCACCGAGGGCGTCGAGGTTTTCCAGGCGCAGGGCCAGGCCCACGGCAAGTCGATCCCTTTCATGCCGATCCTGCAGATGCTGCGCTCCTTCTTCGGCATCGCCGACAACGAACCCGAGCAGCAGGCGCGGGAGAAGATCGCCGGTCGCTCGCTGCTGCTCGACCCCGCCTTCGCCGAGGACCTGCCGCTGATGTTCGACTTCCTCGGCGTCCCCGACCCGGAGCGGCCGGTCCCGCAGATGAGCCCGGAGGCGCGCCAGCGCTCGCTGGCCGAAGTCCTCTGCCGCCTCGTCGGCAAGCCCTCGCGGCGGAAGACCCTGATGCTCGTCTTCGAGGACCTGCACTGGGTCGACGAGGGCAGCCAGGCGATGCTGAGCGGGCTGATCGAGGGGTTCGGCGGCACGAAGACGCTGGTCCTCTTCAACTACCGGCCCGAGTACACGCCGCCCTGGGTCGATTCGGAGTGCTTCGAGGCGCTGGAGCTGGCGCCGCTGCGGCGCGAGGACACGCGCGAGCTGCTGCGCGACCTCACCGGCGAGGACCCCTCGCTCGACGGGCTCGACGAGCCGATCCACGAGCGCACCGGCGGCAACCCGTTCTTCATCGAGGAGATCGTCCGTGAGCTGGCCGAGGCCGGCTACCTGGAGGGCGAGCGCGACGCCTACCGCCTCGCCCGCCCGATCGAGGGCGCCGGTGTGCCGGTGACCGTACAGGCGGTCCTGGCGGCGCGGATCGACCGCCTCGACGCGGATTCCAAGCAGCTGCTGCAGGTCGCCTCCGTCCTCGGCAAGGAGGTCGGCGAGGAGGCACTGGCGATGGCCGCCGGCCTCGACGCCGAGGCGATGGAGCGGGCGCTGCGGGCACTGGTCGAGGGCGGCTTCCTCTACGAAGCCCAGCTCTACCCCGAGCGGCTGCTCGCCTTCCGCCACCCGCTCACCCGCGAGGTCGCCTACGGCACCCAGCTGGCCGAGCAGCGGGCCGCGACCCACGCCGCCGCCGCGCGGGCGCTGATCGAGCTGGAGGCGGCGGAGCGCTACGACGAGCTCTCGGCGCTGATCGCCGACCACCTGCGCCAGGGCGGAGAGACGCTGGAGGCCGCCCGCTGGTCGGCCCGCGCCGCCCACTGGGCCGGCCACAGCCGCCCTCACGACGCCCTGCGGCTCTGGCGCCAGGTGATGGAGCTGGCCGCCGAGCTGCCCGAGGACGAGGAGACGGCGGCGCTGGCGGTCCACTCGCGGCTGCTGCAGCTGCAGTACGCCTGGCGCATCGGGATGAGCCGCTCCGAGCAGGAGCGGCTCGCCGCCGAGGCCGAGGAGATCGCGACCCGCAACGAGGACCTGCACTCGCTGGCGCTGCTGAAGGTGGCGACCGCGGTGCGGCCCGGGCTCGACCACTACGGCCCGGACTGGCTCGAGGCCGTGCGCGAGACCGTGGAGCTGGCCGACCGCTCCGGCGACCGCCACCTGCGGGCGGCGGTGCGCGGCGCCGGCGCCTACGCCTACCTCTGCAACGCCGACTTCGAGGGCTTCGAGCGGATCCTCGACGAGATGCTGGAGATCGTCGGCGACGACGGCAGCGTCGGCGCCGGGATCGTCCTCGGCAGCCCGATCGCCTGGGGGCTGATGGGCAAGGGGATGGTGCGCCGCGAGAAGCTCGAATTCGAGGAGGCCGAGGAGCTCTTCGAGCGGGCGCTGAAGATCGCTCTCGACGAGGACGATCCGGAGACCGCGAGCTGGATCCGCAGCAACCTCGCCAGCCTCGTGATCCGCCGCGATCCGGAGGCGGCGCTGGCGATCGCCCGCCGCAACGTCGAGCTGACCGACCGCCTCGGGGACGTCTTCTCCCGCAGCCTCGCCCTTTCCAACCTCGCCTGGGCGCAGCTGATCGCCGAGGAGTTCGAGGCGGCGCTGGAGTCGGTCGAAGAGTCCGAGCGCCTCTACCGCGAGGCGATGGACTCGGGCGGCGAGATGGAGGGCTGGCGCGGGCAGCTGCGAGCGCGGGCCCTGGTCCTGGTCGGGCGCGAGGAGGAAGGGCTCGAGGTGGCCGAGGAGGCGGCGCGGATCTGCCGCGAGCGGGCGATGCTCTGGGCCTATCCGGTGGCGATGCTGACCCTGGCGCGGGCGCGAGCGGCGGCCGGAGCCGACGGCGTCTCCGAGGCCTTCGAGGAGGCCGAGCGGGTCGCCCGCGAGTGCGGGGCGACGACGCTGCTGATGGACATCGATGAGGAGCGGGCCGAGATCAAGAGCAGCGCCGGTCGCGCGTACTAGAGCTGCTCAGACGCAGTTAAGAGCGAGGCTGCCCAAGGGGTCACAAGGGGACCTAATTCCCCTTGTGACCCCGGCCGTTCCGCCCGCAAGATGCCTTGACGGGCGGCCTGACGACGCGAACCTTTCCGTTCTGCCCCACGAATTCGGCGGTCGCCCGGTTCTTGCGCCCGCAGAGGTTGACGCTGTTGGTGACGAGACCCTTTCGCCCGCCCTGCATCTGCAGGGTGAACTTGGTCACCGGAGCGTCCGGCACGCGCAGGAAGGTAGTGCGGATACCCCCGTCCTTCGAGTCGATTCGACCGACGAGGTTTATGTCCACCTTGCGCGAGTGCAGGGCCGCAACCAGGTCCGGCAGTTCGTGGTTGGAGGAGCGCAGGTAGACCGGCCCCACCAGCGGTTCGTCCAAGAGCGGGGAAATCGCCTTGGCGCGGCCGTAAATCGCCGCCTTCGGGCATCTCTGGCCATTGCCGGCACCTGCGTTGAACTGCACCCGGGTGCAGATCGTGCGGATGTGGGCCTGTTCGAGGAACAGGGAGTGCGGCAGGGTGACCTGCGTCTGGCCGATGTTCGCATCGCCTTTGCGGGCGGTCACGACCGCGCGCAGGCGTGGGGTGTCGGCGCGTTTGGTGCCGCCCCGCAGGCGCAGGGAGAGCTTCGGCTTGAAGCCGAGGCTGGCACATCCGGCCGCCTGGAAGGGGGCAGCTACGTCCGCCGGCTGGTCGTCGGCCGCAGAGCCCAAATCGAGCCCTGATCCCAGCACGTGGGCGGTGGTCGCCATCCGTTCGCAGCTAGTCGGGTTGAGAACGAAGTCAGGCCGGTCGACATCCACCCGGATGTCGCGGGCGCGAACCACGATTCCCTGCAGGATGTGCGGGATCGGGTCGGAGCTGGTGCCGTCGGAGGTGACCTCCGCGGTCTCCGGGTCGATCCGGAGCGCCTGACGGATCACGACGGTCCCGAGATCGAACGGGCCGACCTTCGCGGTCGTGATCGCGACCACCGACAGCTTCGCGCCCCGGTACGGCCCCGCCAGGTACAGCTTCCCGGGCGCCCAAGTCAGGGACGGACCGGCGCCGGCCCCTACGAGCGTGTGCCCGATCTGAGATGCGTCCGGGCAGCTCGGGTGTTCCAGCTCTTCCTGGCCCCCGCTCGGGCCGGTCTCAGCCCGTGCGGCTGCAATCGCCGCATCCGAGCAGAAGGGGATCCCGGCGAGCTTCCCGATCGCGCCCGGGGGGAGCTTCACCGAAAAGCGGCTGAACTCCTGTTCCCCGTCCTCACGAGTCAGTCTGATGTCGAACGGCGAGTACTTGCCGGCAGCGTTGTTGGTGGTGCCGGCGGAAAGGTCCGGATTGAACGGGGGAGTCCCGCTCGGGCAGGCGCCGCCATCGGGGCCTTGATCCACGGAGAACGAGCTGGTCCTCGTCACGATCTCATTCGGCTGCGGATTGTCTGGATCGGCGGCGTTCCACGGAGTGAACCTGGTCACCACCGGATAAGTCCCACAGGTGGAGGGCATGACCAGCGGCGCCCTGTCGCCGTTGAAGAAATGCAGCTTGAAGTCGTCGAACGGCAGTTGCGGCAGGTTGTCGAAGGTGGTGGTGATCTGTCCGGTGCTCGGGTTCAGCTCCACCTTGCCGGCCTGTTTGATCAGGATGCCGCGCTCGGGAATCTTCGCCACCATGTATAGAGCCAGCAGCGAGCCGAACGGGTTGTCGTAGGGCTTCGCCACGTAGATCGAGCCCTTCCCCTTCTCTTCAAGCAGCGGCGTCGATATTTCAACCGACCCGATCTTCGACGACTCGGGGCAACCCTGCCCGGCGGCCGAGCCAGCCGTCTCCCGTGCGTAGTCGGCCGGACTGCAGGCACTCAAGCCTCCCGCCTGCGACGGGTTGACGGTCACGCCCTCGGGAAGGGTGACCTCGACCTTCTTCGCCTGCCCTTCGGCGATGGCGTCCTTGTTCAGGAGGCCGACGTTCGGCATCTGCAGCTCGAAGTCGAGGCCGCTCGCGCCATCGGCGCGCCTGTCGGTCGCGGCGGCCGCGACCGTAGGGTTGAAGGGGACCTGGTTGCAGGCGGTAGGCGTTCCGGCAACAGACGTCCCTTCGTCGATGATGGTGCCCAGAGGCGTGTTCCACGGTTCGACCTGCGCGTGATAATCCAGCGGCGAGGCGCAGGAGACGGGCATCCGCAAGAAGGCGGCTTCCTGCAGATCGGCAGGACGTTCGCAGGGACCGAGGTCTTCAAGGCGATACGCGCAACCCCATCCCCTGGAGGCGTCATGGCGAATATCGCCGGGGGCGCCCCAGATGGTCACCGTGCTGGAGAGAAGCTGTACCAGCTGAGAGGTGTTTTCGACGCTCGCGATGACACGGTATTCGTTATCGGGATCGACGGCGGTATCGATGACGACCGGGTCGCCGGCAACCGTAAAGCCGAACCGTGCGGGCTCACCTGCCGCCGCGGGCAGGTTGAAGACCGGGACAGCAACCCGCAACAAGCCCGTGCTGGCAGAGACGAGCGTCACCGACGAAACCCCGATAGCAGAACTGGCGGAACATTCGTTGACAAGCTTTTCGTTGGCAGCAAGAAAGACGTCGAGCGGGCACTGCGGCACGCCATTCGTGTTACCCACGAATCCAGCTGGAAGCGTGAAGCGCAGGTTGCGCGGTTGCGCCGGCTGTTCGACTCCCTCGAACCTGTTGATCATCGGCCCCGAGTTGAGTTGAACCGTGGTCGTGATCTGAAACGGATGGGAGCCTGCCCGGGTCGCCGGCGCACCCCCCTCTTCTTCGGCCTGCGCGGAAAACTGCTCGATTCCGAACGGCGTGGGTGCCGGGTCGACTTTGATCGCTTGAGCCGCAGCGGCAGTCGGCGCATTACCGCCGGAGACCGTGACGTTACCCGGATCGCCGCCCGCCGGCGGGGATCCGGAGAGGGTGACGAAGACTTCGACTTCGAGCGATTCGTAGGAAGGCAGAGTCCCTTCGAACGTGCACACCACTTCACTAGGCGTATTCACGGTGCAGTCGACGGGACCGGACTTGTCCTTCACGCCGGCAAACCCCTGGACCGCCGTCACTTCGACCCCCTGCGGGAGCTCGTCGACGATGGTGACCGGGACGGAGGTTGCGTCGACGGGTGCGTCGCCGAGGTTAGTGACGGTGAGGACAAGGCGGCCGCTTCCGCCGGGGGACAGTACGGTCGAGCTCGCCATCCCCAATTCCGTGCCGTATCCAGGCACAGTGGAGACTTCGATCGCCGGCGCCCCGCGATTCGCCGTGGTGATGACGAAGGGTGCACCGCCAGCGGGTCCGCCCGTGACGTTTACCGTAGTGGTTCCAAACGTCGCTTCCATCAGATCTTCGAGGTCTTCCGACGTTTCGGTGGCTTCAGGCGCGACTCCCAGGATCTGACAAAGCTGGTCCGGGGTGAAGCCGAAATAGGACCCGGCGCCGAGGCAACCGATAACGCTGCCGCCGACTTTGATTTCGGCAACAAGCGCGTTGCTTGAAGCACCCACGCTCGAGGTGATTTCCTGCACATTGTCGGTCGACTCCCACAAATTGGTCGGGCGGCTTCCAGTCAGGACCTGCCACCAGGGCGACGGCGCCGCCGAAGCGGACACTGGGAGGATCGCCATCAGCGCTAGGGCAGCACCCAGGAGGAGGGCGGGAATGCGGTTGCGCTTGGGCATGCTCGGGGTCTCCTTAATCAAGCTGAAAGGTGAACTGTGCTGTTTGAGGACGCGGCTCATCGATGTACCCCCGCCTTGCTGTGGGCTCGCCTGGAGTGCTGGTGCCGGTGCTTGCGATGCTTGCGCCGCACGCACCTCACCTTCCCGTGGCGGCGAACTGCGTGTCTTCCCCTGCGGCAGTGCCTCGGCCTCAGGTTGCCGGGTCCGTGGAAGGTTTCAGCCGATGGCGCGGCGGCGTTCGGCGGAGCCGCATCCAGCCGGCACGTATCGCCGGCGCACTCCGAGGCTTGGTTCAGCACCGCGGCGGTCCCTCCGACACGGGCGTCGTAGACGTCGTTGATGGTGTCATGGTCGGTAACCGAGAGCTTCCCCTTGGTGAAGAAGAATGCGTCGTCGCCGGTGGCGCTCGCGTCGATGAACGACGACTCTCCTTCCGCGGTCCCGGACGAGATCAGGGACAGGCAGCCGTCGCCGGAGCGGGACACGGCGGTGCCGCCCGAGGAGGCACCGCAGCTACCGACACCGATCGGCTCGTACTGGTACACGTCCCAGTTCCTGTTGGAGTCAGCCGGGACCAGGCCGCCGAAGGCATTGAAGAAGACCCGGCCGTTGTCGAGCACCGCACGCGGCCGGTACACCGTGTGTCGGATCAGCAGGTCACCCGCCGAGACGGTCGGCTGGGGAAGCGTTGCTGAGACCGACTGAGTCTTCCAGAGGGCATGGACGTCCACCCCATCGGGAGGATCCTGCTGACCCTTGGGGTCGGCGCCCGTCGGATCGCAGGAAACGCAAGCCAGGTGAGCGGTGATCGAGTCGTAGCGGAAGACCCGCTCGACCGCCTCGCCGCTCGCGGGGTCCTCCTCATCCTCACCAGTCAGGCTGCGCTGCGACATGAAGGCGAAGTAACGCCCGTTCGGAGAGCCCGCGGAGGTGAGCAGATGAGAATACCCGGGCGGTCCGAAAGGTTCGTTCAGCTGACCCCAAGCGGGGGCGTCCTCATCGGCGAGGGTGGCGACGAAGCGACTGCCTGCCCCCTGCTGCCAAAAGTAGAGGTTCGGCTGCCCGGTGGTCGCGGTTTCCCCCACTTCGTTTGCCCCGGTATCGAGGACACCGCTGGCAACAAAGTAGACCTTGGTCCCATCCTCGCTGCTGGCCGCGACAAGGCCTCTGACCTCGGCACTTTCCCCCGGATTGGCCCGGGGGGCACTGATGTCCGTGAGGCTGGCGCAGCCGTCCGAGATCGCACCCGGAGGGATCACACAGCGATAGAGGTCACGGCCCTCGGGGCTCGCATCCGTCGTCAGCTGCTGCGAGTCGGTGAAGAAGACAACGGTCCCGTCGGAGCTGGCAGTCTGGAACGCAGGGCGCACAGCGCCTTCTTCGCTGGCGCCGGGCTGGGCGACATCGAGCCGAGCCGTCACTTCGGCGGTGGTGTCGCGAACGTACAGAGCGCTGAGGTTGATCCCGCTGGTCCCTATGTCGCCAGTGCTCCAGAAGACCCGTGACCCGTCGTCGGAGACGGCGTTGCGAACCGACCCCATGCCGGACCCCAAAAGTCCTTCGACGATTTCTCCACCGGCCGGAAGAGCGCTTACCGGATGCAGCTGACCAGACTCCCACTCGTAGAGGGAGCGTCCCCCGCCCCCCGAGGCAGCCCCGGCGACCAACGGCACTTTCGACGCCAGCACGATGTGGTTCAGGTCGTCGCTGGCTCCGTCCATCACGACTTCGCTTACCTGGCCATGCAGCTCATCGCCGCCGAAGGTGGTGCCAGGGGGCACGTTGGCAAAGCCTTCCTTAGAGGTGACAAGCGGCGTGTAGGCGGGCGGTTCCGAGTTTTCGCGCAAGTACGGCGTCCGTTCCGAGCTCGCCGGCGAGAGCGGCATCGCGTCACGGGGTTCCACGACGGCCTTCGAGAGGTCCGGCGTGAAGAGGTCGTACTCGGATCCTTCGGCAAGCGTCGTGGCCTTGGCGTGCGGCAAGGTGATGTCCTTCGAAGTCCAGCCGGCCGAGGTGCGTCGGGACAAGATGGTGGAGAGTTCGACGGCGCGACTGCCCTCCGCTCCCGCTTCGATCGATCCGATATCGACATATGCGACTCCGTTCCCATCGGCAGCCGCCTGCACAGCGCCGGAGGGGGAGGCCGCGATCAGTCCAGCGAGCTTGTCGGCCGGGGAGACCATCTCCCAGGCTCTGGAGTCGCTCAGCTCAAACCCCAGCACCGAGCCCTGGGTGGTGAACACCCGCTGAGGCCCAGCGGTCGTGTCGAAGGAGTTCACGGCGACGACGCGGTAGTGATAGGTCGTGCCCGGCTGCAGTCCGCTGATTGCGGCGGAGACCGTCACCGGGGTGTGTCCTGCGCCGATCGAGCCGCCTTGGACCACGGTGCACGATCCCGGCGCGGCTGCGCAGTCGCCGGTGCCGTATTCGAAGCGGTAGGTCGTGTCGGCGGTATTAGGATTGATCGACGCGTGCAGCACCGCGGTGTCACCGGTGATGTCGCTGACGCTGCTCCGGAGGACGGAGGGAGCTCCTTCGAACGGCGGAGCGAAAACCTCCACTTCTGAGCGGGTGGTAGCGCCCGATCCGTCGTCCGTACTGACGAACACGCGACCGCTCGAGCCTTTTATTGCAACCCCCGGGGTGATGTTTGCCAATTCCCCTTCCCCTTCTCCCGGGCCACCAAAGGACGTCAGCAGCGCACCGGAGGGGTCGTAGACGACAACACGTGAGTGCTTGAAGTCGGGCAGCAGCTCGGAGATGTAGACGTTGCCGGTCGTCGGATCGACGGCGACGGTCTTCGAGCTTTCATGGTCAAGCGGTTCAGAGGCCGCGGTGTAGAGCGTCGAAGCGGTTACCGGAAATTCATTCGGCGTGAATTTGGTGACCGGTCCACCGTACTTGCTCACATAGACGCTTCCATCCGGAGCGACGGCAAGGTTCGCAGGATTGCTGGTGGAGAATTCGGTAATGAACTCTCCGCTTGGCGCATAGATGTCAACGGCGTTACCGAGGTAGTCGCTTGCGTAGATATCGCCGTTCGAGTCGACAGCGACCCCAGTCAATTCACCGAACCCCGAGATCTGGTTCGTTCCCACTCCTGACCCGGCGGTGAAATTCACCGGATCCCCGTTTGGCTGGAGCGCCAGCACTGAGTTCGAGCTAGTGACATAGAGTACGTGGGAGGTGGAATTAACCGCAACCTGGCTTTCGTTAGCGCCCGGGAAGAAGTGGAGGCCGGTGATCTGGCCGGTGGGGTTGCCTGCTTCGTCGAACTCGTAGAGGGTGCCGGTGGAGCGATCGATCACATACACCGCCCCCGACTGCTGGTCGACCGCGATCGCTCCTACGTCGGCGAAATCGGGACTGGCTCCCTCGGGGCCTTCCGGGCCGAAGCTGTACTGGTAGAGAGGAGGTTCAACGGCTTGAACGGGAATCGCGCATATCAACCCGACGAAAAGGCAAATCACGGCTCCTGCCAGAAGTCCCAGTACTCGCCCCATGCGACTCGAATCCGCTGCCATGTTCCCTCCCCTGCCGGCTCCCTTGGCCGGCGGCTCTAGACCTAGTGCTTGCCTGCTGCGTACCTGATTAGGCTCACTGCAGTCCCCCGTGGAGTACAGAGGGTAGCTCGTTCAACTGCGCCTTCAACTGTCTAGAGCGACGCGTTGCATTTGGCACCCGTCACTGGTTTTTACACCCTTGACCAATCGAGACCCGTTCGGTACTGATGGAAAAGCAACAGGGAAGGGCCGGCAGATCGAAAGAGAACCTGCCGGCCCGGACACATAACGCCCATCGGATACGGATGTCCAACACGGGCGCAACGAAAGGGTAATCGATGAAGAACAAGATCATGCTGCTGGCGCTGGGGCTCCTGGCCCTCGTGTTCGCGGCGATGCCGGCGATGGCGTCGGCGGGTGCCTGGGAACTCGACTCGAAAAGCCTGCCGCTTCACTTCACCACCTCAGGCGGGCACAGCGAATTGCGTGCCAGCGGCGAGCCGACGATCACATGTACCTCCAACCACGGAACAGGCAAATACACAACCAAGACGACAGGCGACATCGAGCTCACGTTCGAAGGCTGCACCGGCAACCTCGGTTTCTTGCATCCCGAGTGCCACTCGAGTGGACAGGCCAATGGAGTAATCACAACGGCGGAATCTGAATTCCACAACATCTACCTGACCGACGCGAAGACCACACCGGGAGTTCTCGTGACACCGCCGAGCAGCGGCGTCTTCGCCACGATTGTTTGCGCCGGCTTCTCGGTTATCCAAGTTAAGGGGAATGGCGTTATTGGCCATCTCGAATCGCCGAAATGCGGCGCGAGCTCGACGAGCGGTATCTTGAACTTCACCGCGACCGGTTCCGCGCAGACCTATAAGCAGAGCACAGCTACAGGCACCAGCTACAACCTCACCTCGACGACAGAAGGCGGCAGCCCCGTCGAAGCGTCTGAGGTGGCAAAAGGCACTGCCTCCTACGAAGAATCAGTCACCGTTACATGCGTCTAAGGGTTCTGCCCTAATCAGACACACGTAGCAGCACAGGCGCGGGACCCTTCGGTCCCGCGCCTTTTCCTTGTGCGCAAGCTGAAGCTAACGCCGCCGCTCGAGCTCGGCGACCATCAGCTTCGTGTGCAGGGCGGCGATCAGGTCCTTCAGCGGCTGGGCGCCGGCTTCCAGCATCTCGACCACGCGCTCGGGGGGCACCTCGCCGGCGAGGCGTTCCATCACCACGTCGACCTCGAGGCGGACTAGCTCTTCGAGGGCGGTCTTGTAGCGGAGGGTGTCGTAGACGGTGAAGCCGATCTGCTCGTCGTAGCCGCCGGCGCGGAAGCGGCTGATCGCCTCGATGATCGTCACGTCGGAGGGGGAGTAACCGCGGCTGTTGGGGGTGAGGACCTCGAGCTCGGCAAGGCGGTCGAGGACCTCCTTGGGGAGGCCGTAGCGCTTGCGGACCTCGGCGGCGCTGGTGCGGGAGCGCTCGCCGGCGAGGGCGCGGTCGAGGATCTGGTCGCCGAGCGCGAGCATCGCTTCGGCCCGGTCGGGATCGTCCTCGAGGACGTTCTTGATCGCCTTCAGCGGCAGGTAGCGCTCCTCCTGCAGGCGCTTGATCAGCTTGATCCGGTCGACGAACTCGGGCGGGTAGTAGGCCATGTTGCGGCTGGTCTTGACCGGCTCCGGCAGCAGGCCCTCACGCAGGTAGTGCTTGATCGTCGGCGCCGGCACCCCGGAGGCCTCGGCCAGCTCGCGCATCCGCAGCAGGCCATCGGCGCCGTTGCCGCTCATGCGCGGAACTCCCCCTGCGGCGCCGCGGCGGGACCGGCTGCGGCGCCGGCTTTGATCATCGCCGCGACCTCCTCGGCGGAGTAGCCGGCCTCGCGCAGGACCTGCTCGGTGTGCTCGCCGAAGGCGGGCGCCGGGCGGGTGGGGTCGGCGGGGGTGCGGGAGAGCTTGAGCGGGTTGCCTAGCTGGCGGACCGGTCCCAGCTCGGGCTGCTCGACCTCGACCACCATCCCCCGCTCCCGCACCAGCTCGGAGCCCAGCGCCTCGTCGAGGTCGAGGACCGGCTCAATGCAGCAGTCGCGCTCGTCGTTGAAGGCCTTCCACTCGTCCCGGGTGCGGGAGCGGAAGACGGCGGCGACCTCCGCCCAGGCCTCCGACCCCGGCGCCTCGAACTGCTTCTCGATCAGGTCGGGACGGTCGACGCCCTCGCAGAAGGCCGCCCAGAACTTCGGCTCCAGCGCACCGCAGGTGACCCAGCCGTCGGCGACCTCGTAGGGGAGGTAACAGACGATGCCGCCGGCGAGCATCTGCTCGCCGCGCCGCGGCACCTCTTCGTCGCAGAAGTAACGCCCGGCGACCATCGCCAGCCAGGAGAGGGCGCCGTCGGCCATCGAGACGTCGACCACCTGCCCCTCGCCGGAGCGCTCGCGCTCGTGCAGCGCCGCCATCACCCCGAAGGCGGCCATCAGGGCGCCGCCGCCGAGGTCGGCGATCTGGCCCGCCGACTGCACCGGCGGCCCGTCCTTGGCGCCGGTCAGCCCGAGCAGGCCGACGAGGCCGAGGTAGTTCATGTCGTGCCCGGCGCGCTGCGCGTAGGGGCCGTCCTGGCCGTAGCCGGTGATCGCGCAGTAGACGACCCGCGGGTTCGCCTCGTGCAGGCGCTCGTAGCCGACTCCGAGCTTGTCGAGGACGCCGGGGCGGAAGCCGTCGAGGACGACGTCGTGGGCCGCGACTAGGCGCATCAGCGCCTCCCTCCCCTCCTCCTGCTTGAGGTCGAGCCGGACCGAGCGCTTGCCGCGGTTGAGCGAGAGATAGAGCGAGGAGCGCGTCCCCAGCGCCTGCTGCTCCTCGCTGCCGTAGTAGGGCGGCGCCCAGCGGATGTAGTCGCCCATGCCGGTGTCCTCGACCTTCAGCACCTCGGCGCCGAGGTCGGCCAGCAGCAGCGAGCAGAAGCCGCCCGGCAGCAGCCGGGTGAGGTCGAGGACCTTGACGTCGCTGAGAGGGAGATCCGCCATCGGGCGGTCCGCCTAGGCCGCTGCCCGCTTGGGGACGCCCAGCAGCTCCCGCGCCTCGGCGACGCTCGCGGGCCGGCGGCCGACGTCTTCGGCCATCTGCCGCGCTTTCGCGATCAGCTCGCCGTTGGAGCGGCACATCTCGCCGTTCGGCAGGTAGAGGTTGTCCTCGACCCCGGCGCGGACGTTGCCGCCGAGGACCAGCGAAGAGGCGAGCAGCTTCCACTGGTCGCGGGAGATCCCGATCACCTGCCACTGGTTCGGCCCCTCCGGCCCGCCGGGGATCTGGTCGGACATCAGCGTGACGTTGCGCGGGGTCGGGCGGATGCCGCCGGTCACCCCCATCACTAGCGAGATCTGCAGCGGCGGCTCCAGCAGCCCCATGTCGACCAGTGGGTCGAGGTTGGCGACGTGGCCGGAGTCGAAGCACTCGTGCTCGGGCTTGACCCCCAGCTCCTTCATCGCGGTCAGGAACTCGATGATCGTGTCGAAGCTGTTCTCGAAGACCGCCTTGAAGACGAAGTCCTTGCGCCGCCGCGAGTACTTCGCGTAGTTCATCGAGCTCATGTTCAGCGCCGCGACGTCGGGCTTGCAGGCGCGCAGGTACTCGATCCGCTTCTCGATCGGGATCCCGATCGCCCCGGTCGAGTAGTTGACGATCACGTCGCCGACCTCGGCCAGGATCGCCTCGGTGATCGCCTGGAAGTCCTCGACCTCGTAGGAAGGGGTGCCGTCCGGCTTGCGGGCGTGGATGTGGATCTGCGAGGCGCCCTCGTCGACCGCGCGCCGCGCCTCCGCCGCGTACTCCTCCGGCGTGTAGGGGATCGCCGGGCACTGGTCGCGGTTGGCGATCACGCCGCTGATCGAGCAGCTGATGATCACCGGGTCGTGAAAAGCGCTCATCTCGTCCTCCTCAGACCGGCATCACGCCGTGGCGTTTCTTCGGCTTCTCGACGTGCTTGTTCCGCGCCATCTGCAGCGCTTTCGCGATCGTCGGCCGGGTCTCGCGCGGGTCGATGATGTCGTCGATGACGGCGTTGCCGGCGGCGATGTAGGGGTCGATCTGCTGGCGGACCGCGTTCAGCATCGCCTCTTTGGTCGCCTCCGGATCCTCGGAGGCCTCGATCGCCGAGCGGCCGATGATTTCCACCGCCCCCTCGGCCCCCATCACCGAGATCTCGGCCCCGGGCCAGGCGACGATCAGGTCCGGCTCATACGCCTTGCCGCACATCACGTAGTAGCCGGCGCCGTAGGCCTTGCGGACGACGACCGTCACCTTCGGCACGGTGGCGCGGCTGACCGCGTAGAGCATCTTCGCCCCGTGGCGGATGATCCCGGCGTGCTCGACCTTCGAGCCGACCATGAAGCCGGGGACGTCCTGGAGGAAGACGAGCGGGATGTTGAAGGCGTCGCAGAGGTTGATGAAGCGGGCGGCCTTGTCGGCGGAGTCGTTGTCGAGGGTCCCGGCCAGCTGCTTGGGCTGGTTGGCGACGATCCCGGCCGGCTGGCCGCCGAAGCGGGCGAAGCAGGTGATCACGTTCCTGGCGAACTTCGGCTTCAGGTCGAACCAGTCGCCGTCGTCGACGATCTCGCGGATCACGTCGTACATGTCGTACGGCTGCCGCGGCGACTCCGGGACGATCTCCATCAGCTTCTCCGAGGCGCGCTCGATCGGGTCGCTGACGTCGACCAGCGGCGGCCGCTCCTCGCAGTTGCCCGGGAAGTAGGAGAGGTACTTGCGAACCGAGGCGATGCACTCCTCGTCGTCGGCGACCTCGAGGTCCCCCACTCCCGACTTGCGGCAGTGGACCTTGGCGCCGCCGAGGTCCTCCATCGAGATCTCCTCGCCGGTCACGGCTTTCGTCAGGTGCGGCCCGGCGAGCGCCATCGCGCCCTGGCCGGAGACCATCGGCACGAAGTCCGAGAGCGCCGGGATGTAGGCCGTGCCGGCGGCGCAGGGGCCCATCATCGCCGCCACCATCGGGATCACGCCGCTCATTTCGACCTCCTCGCGGAAGAGGTGGCCGGAGCCGGCGAAGAGCGAGCCCGCCGCCTCCTGGATCCGGGCGCCGGCGCTGTCGAGCAGCCAGACGAACGGCATCCGCTTGCTCAGCGCCATCTCCCGCAGGCGGGTGACCTTGAGCTCCCCGGTCATCCCCATCGAGCCGGCCATCACCGTGAAGTCGTAGGCGGCGACGCAGGTGGCGCGGCCGTCGACGTCCCCCCAGCCGGTGACGACGCCGTCGGCGGGCGCCTCGACCCCGTCCATCGCCCGCTGGGCGAAGTGGGGGCGGCCGTGGATCCCCATCTCGACGAAGGTGCCCTCGTCGACGAGGAGGTCGATCCGCTCGCGCGCGGTCAGCTTGCCGCGGTCGTGCTGCTTGGCGATCTTCTCTTCGCCGCCGCCAAGCTTGGCCTTGGCGCGGCGCTCGTGCAGCTGCGCGGTCAGGTCGGCCAGCGGCGCCGTCCCCGGCAGCAGGTTCCCGGCTTTCTCCTCGGTCGCCATCAGGGCCTCAGCGTCCTTTCCACTGCGGGTCGCGTTTCTCGAAGAAGGCGGTGACCCCCTCGACGATGTCCTCGGTGGTGAAGGTGAGCGAGAGCTGGGAGCGGAGGAACTCGAGCGCGTCATCAAGCGCCATGTCCTGCTGGCGGTACATCGCGTCGTGTCCCAGCCGCATCAGCACCGGGCTCTTCGAGGCGAGCTTCGTCGCCCACTCGCCGACCGCGGCGTCGAACCCGTCCGCCGGAACCACCTTGTTGGCGAGCCCGTACTCGACCGCCTGCTCGGCCGAGAGCCGCTCGCCCAGCAGCATCATCTCGTTGACCTTCTTGCGCGGGACGTTGCGGTAGATGATCGACATGATCATGTACGGGAAGGCGCCGACGTTGATCTCCGGCGTGCCGAAGGTCACGCCCTCCCTGGCGATCACCAGGTCGCAGGAGAGCGCCAGGCCCATCCCGCCGGCGAGCACGTGGCCGTTGGCGGCGCAGAGCGAGGGCTTGCCGAGCCGCGGCATCAGCCGGAAGAACTCGAGGAAGAGGTCGGAGGCGAAGTGTTTGGCGACCAGCGGCACCTCGGCGGCGAACCCGCCGAGGTCGGCGCCGGCGCAGAAGACCTTCTCGCCGGAGCCGGTGAGGACGACCGCCCGCACCTCCTCGGAGGCTTTGGCCAGCTTCATCGCCTCGACCAGCTCGGCCAGCATCTGGCCGGAGAGCATGTTGCGCTTCTCCGGGTCGTTCAGCGTCACAGTGGCGACGCCGCCGGCCACCTCGTAGGCGACCTTCTCGCCCTTCCAGTCTCCCTGGGTCATCGGCCCGGGACCATAGCATCGCTGAAAGTGGGAAGTGCTACTGTCCACTTCGGCTTTTCGGAACCATCTACGAGGGAGAGACTGTGGCGACCGCGACCGGCAACGGCACCAGCGTGATCAAGCCCGACTTCGAGTCCGGGCGCAAGCACTTCATCTTCAGCCAGGAGCACGAAGACCTGCGCGAGTCGATGCAGGCCTGGGTGAAGAAGGAGCTCTGGCCCCACCGCAACGAGTGGGAGGAGACCTACTGGCCCACCTCGGCGATGAAGCGCGCCGGTGAGCTCGGCTTCCTCGGCCTCTGCTTCCCGGAGGAGTACGGCGGCCAGGGCGGCGACTACTTCTACTCGCTGGTCCGGGCCGAGTGCATGAGCTACTCCGGCTCCGGGGGCACCAACATGGGCTTCGCGGTCCAGACCGACATGGCCCTCCCCCCCGTCCACCTGCTCGGCACCGAGGAGCAGAAGCGCAAGTACCTGGAGCCGGGGCTGAAGGGCGACAAGGTCGCCTGCCTCGGGATCACCGAGCCGGGCGCCGGCTCCGACGTCGCCGGGATCCGCACCAGCGCGATCCGCGACGGCGACGAATACGTGATCAACGGCTCCAAGACCTTCATCACCAACGGGACCCGCGCCGACTTCATCGTCCTCGTCGCCAAGACCGACCCGAACGAGCGCCACGCCGGCATCACCCTCTTCGTCGTCGACCTCAAGGACGAGAACGGCGAGAAGGTCCCCGGCTTCACCGTCTCCAAGGAGCTGGAGAAGATGGGGATGCACGCCTCCGACACCGGCGAACTCGCCTTCGAAGACGTCCGCGTCCCCGCCGACGCCGTCCTCGGCGAGGTCGGCAAGGGCTTCTACCACATCGCCTGGGAGCTCCAGGGCGAGCGCCTGGTCGCCGCCGCCGGCTGCCATGCGGGGGCCGAGCGGATGATGGAGAAGACGCTCGAGTACGCGAAGGAGCGCGAGGCCTTCGGCCGCCCGATCGGCAAGTTCCAGGCGATCCGCCACAAGTTCGCCGAGATGGCGACGAAGATCGAAGCGGCGAAACAGTTCACCTACTCGACCGCCTGGCGCTTCGGCAACGGCGAGTACCCGGTGCGCGAGATCACGATGGCCAAGCTCTACGCCTCCCGAATCGCCTGCGAGGTCGCCGACGAGTGCGTCCAGATCCTCGGCGGCTACGGCTACATGAAGGAGTACGAGATCGAGCGTGCGTACCGCGACGTTCGTCTTAATCGCATCGGCGCCGGCACCGATGAGGTTATGCTGGACGTGATCGGCCGCAGCTACGGTCTCTAGTCAGAGAGGGCAGGCGTGAGCGTCGTCAAGGACAACGGCGCTCGCGCCACTCTGCCGCCGTTCGGTGAGGAGCACGAGGAGCTGCGGCAGACGGTCCGCCGCTTCGTCCAGAAGGAGATCGCGCCGCACGTCGACGAGTGGGAGGCGGCGCGGGAATTCCCGCGGGATCTGTTCTCCCGCTGCGCCGAGCTCGGCTTCCTCGGGCTGAAGTTCCCGGAGGAGCTGGGCGGCCAGGGCGGCACCCACCTGCACGACGCGGTCTGGGTCGAGGAGCTGGCGCGCAGCGGCGGCTCCGGTGGCGTCGCCGCCGGGCTCAACGCCCACACCTCGATCGCGATGCCGCCGATCTTCAAGTTCGGCACCGAGGAGCAGAAGCAGCGCTGGCTGCCGGCGGGGATCGCGGGCGAGAAGATCGGCGCCCTCGGGATCACCGAGCCCGGCGCCGGCTCCGACGTCGCCTCCCTCGCCACCACTGCGGTGCGCCACGGCGACACCTACGTCGTCAACGGCGCCAAGACCTTCATCACCAACGGCGTCCGCGCCGACTTCCTCGTCTGCGCCTGCAGGACGAAGGAGGAGGGCGGCCACGGCGGCATCTCCTTCCTCGTCCTCGAGCGCGAGATGGCGGGCTACGAGGTCAGCCGCAAGCTGGAGAAGATGGGCTGGCACTCCTCCGACACCGGCGAAATCTCCTTCGCCGACGTCGAGGTCCCGGCCGAGAACCTGCTCGGCGAGGAGAACGGGGGCTTCAAGCTGATCATGGCCAACTTCGCCTGGGAGCGCCTGCTGATGGCGATCGGCGCCGTCGGCGCCATGCAGCGCCTCATAGAGACCACCGTCGCCTACGCCGGCGACCGCGAAGCCTTCGGCCGCCCGATCGGCAAGTTCCAGGCGATCCGCCACCACGTCGCCGAGATGGCGACCAAGGCCGAAGCCTCCCGCGCCCTCACCTACAACGCCCTCCGCCTCTTCCACGAAGGCCAGGACTGCATCCAGGAGGTCTCGATGGCGAAGCTAATGACCCAGCGCGCCGTCCTCGAGATCGCCGACCAGTCCCTGCAGATCCACGGCGGCTACGGCTACATGCGCGAGTACGGCATCGAGCGCGCCGTCCGCGACGCCCGCCTCGGCCCGATCGGGGGCGGCACCGACGAGATCATGAAGGAGATCCTCGGCAAGACGATGGGGCTGTAGGGGCCTACCAGGGCCGCTGGCCCTCGATCACCCTCGGCCTGGGCTCCTCGTTCGTGTAGCGCCTGGCGTCGGTATAGGCGAGGCGAAGGTGACGATATCCACCCGCGGCGGGGCCGAGGTCGAATCCGTCGAGGTGGCCGGCACCTGATCTCCCGATAAGGCGCTCGACGACCAGCAGCCGCGCGACTGAGGCCGTCACATCCTCTGGCAACTGCTGCCCCAGCAGGGGCTGCAAGGGGTCAGAGACATCGAGAAGCCCACCCCAGCCGACCGCCAAGAGGTCTGGAGGCGCAGAGGTTCTGAGCAGGCCGGACTCGATCCCGGTCGCGACGAGATCGTCTGCGCTGTAGCCCTGGGTTCCGGCTGCCATCTGGTTGCCACGGCCCTCGCTCCAGGTCACCTCGAGCTCGATCTCCATCCTGCGGATGCTTCGCGCCCGGGTCTCACTGGTGACCGACCTGACGGTGGCCGAGCCGCAACGGTCGGCGGTGCTCAGAAGCACCTCCTCGCCGCGCTGCCACTGATCCGGCCGCATCCCCTCCAGGTAGCGGGCCAGGGCCGGGTCACGAACCGCCGCGTCGAGGACCACTCGGGCGCCCTCGTCGCGAATCCGCTCGACCCTGAAAACCGCTTCTCCGAGCTTCACCCACGGTGCCTCGTCCTCGGCGGCGATCTCACCTAGACGCCGCTTTACGGCGGCGAGAAGGTCTTCGGTCGTCTGGTATCGACCGGTGGTGTTGAAGACCTGGATCTCGGCCAGGAAGTCGCGGGCGTTGCCCTGGCGGTCAGGCGACGGCTCCCGGCTCCAGACCGAGACACGCCGGCCGAGCTCGCGTGCCTTCCGGTACTCCTCGTGGGTCGCCGAGCGTCCAGACGGCAACATCGTCCCGTAGCGCTCGTTGATCAGTCCCAGGTATATCTCGGCCTGGGCGACTCCGGCGAGGTAGGCGGTTTCGGCATTCTCGTCCCGGCCACCGAGGTCCTCGAAGAGGATCGGTCTGAAGCCGAGCTCATTCAAGAGATCAGCGAGCGCGCGGCGCTCTGCGGAAAGCTCCTCCATGACACTCGAGACGAAGACCCCGCGTCCCTCGGCCCAGTTGCTCAGCTCGTGCTCGCGCAGGGCCCGTGCTGCGGATGCGGTGTCGATCAGGAGGGCCACTCACTCAGGCGGGCGGCAAGACGATGGGGCTGCAGGGGCGCCAGCAGGCGCCCCTGCAGGACGGCAGGGCTACTTCTTGCCCTTGCCGCCCTTCCCACCCTTCTTCCCGCCGCACTTGGTCTTGACGACGGGGTTGAATTCGTGGCGCTTGCCGTTCTGACCCTTGAAGGCCGCAATCGCCCGGTGCTTGCCTTTGCAGATGTCTTCGCTGTTGACGATCAGCCCCTTCTTGCCGCCCTGCATCTGCAGGATGAACTTGCTGACCGGGGCGTCCGGGACGCCTTCGAAGGTGCTGCGGATGCCGCCCTGTTTGGTCGAGTCGATCCGGCCGACGAGGTTGATGTCAGCCTTGGGCGAGTGCAGCGCCGCCACCATGTCCGGCAGTTCGTGGTTCGAGGACCGCAGGAACACCGGCCCGCTGAGCGGTTCGTCGAGCAGCGGCGAGATCGCCTTTGCCTTGCCGTAGATGGAGCCCTTGGGGCACTGTTCCCCGTTGCCGCCGCCGGCGTTGAACTGGACCCGCGTGCAGACGGTGCGGATGTGGTTCTGTTCGAGGAACTCGGACGGCGGCAGGGTGACCTGCGCGCGGCCGATGTTGGCGTCGCCCTTGCGGGCGGTCAGGACCGCCTTCAGGCGCGGCGTCGCGGTCCGCGTCGTCCCGCCCAGGAGCTGGATCGAGAGCTTCGGCTTGAAGCCGAGGCTGGCGCAGTCGGCCGCCTGGAACGGCGAGGTGACGTCAGCCGTCGCGCCTCCGCCCGAGACCACCGTCGCAGCCGCGGTCATCTTTTCGCAGCTGGTCGGGTTGAGGACGAAGTTGTCCCGGTCGATGAAGACCCGGACGTCGCGGGCGTGGACGACGACCCCCTGCAGGATGTGCGGGATCGGGTCCGAGCTGGAGCCGTCCGAGGTGACTTCAGCCGTGGTCGGGTCGATCCGCAGCGCCTGCCGGATCACGATCGTGCCGAGGTCGAACGGGCCGACCTTGGCGGGCGTGATCGCGACGATCGAGAGTTTCGCTCCCTTGTACGGGCCGGCCATGTAGACCTTGCCGGGCACGTAGGTCAGGTCGGGCCCGACGCCGGCTCCGGCGAGGGTCCGCCCGATCTGCGAAGCGCTCGGGCAGCTCGGGTTGTCGAGCTCTTCCTGGCCGCCGTTCGCACCGGTCCGGGCCCGCGCCGCTTCGATCGCGGCGTCGGAGCAGAACGGGATCCCGGCCAATTTCCCGATCACGCCCTTCGGCAGCTTGACCGAGAAGCGGCTGAACTCCTGTTCGTCGTCGGTCCGGGTAAGCCGGATGTCGAACGGTGAGTAGCCGCCCGCCAAGTTGTTCTCCGTCCCGGCAACAAATCCGGGGCTGAACCCGGGGGGGCCGCTCGGACAGCCCTGGTCGATCGTGAAGGGGCTCGTCTTGGTGACGACCTCGGCTGGAGTGGGGTTATCCGGATCTCCCGCCGACCAAGGCGTGAACTTGGTGACCATGTCGTAGGTGCCGCACTGCTGAGGCATTACGAGCGGCGCCCGGTTGCCTTCGTTGAACTGCAGCTTGAAGACTTCGAACGGAAGCTGTGGCAGGTTGTCGAAGGTGCTGACGAGCTGTCCGGTCTGCGGGTTCAAGTCGACCTTGCCGGCCTGTTTGACGACGATCCCCCGCTGCGGGATCTTGGCGACGACGTAGAGCGCCACAAGCGACCCGAATGGGTTGTCGAACGGGGTGGCCACATAGACCGAGCCTTTCGCTTCCTCTTCCAGGATCGGCGTCTTGACCTGAACGCTGCCGACCTTTGCTGCCTCCGGACAGCCTTCGCCGGCGAACGAGCTGGCCGTCTCAGCCGCATACTGCGACGGTGAGCAAGCCGTCAGGCCTTCCGCCTGCGAGGGGTTGATCGTCACACCCTGTGGCAGCGTCACTTCGACCTTCTTCGCCTGACCTTCGGCTATTGCGCCTTTGCCCAGGAGGCCTTCATTGGGCATCTTCAATTCAACGTCCAGCCCGCTCGGGCCGCTCGCCCGGCTATTCGTCGGCGTTGCGTCGATGGACGGCTTGAACGGCACCGCCGCGCAGCCTTCCAATGCCGGTGACGAGAATGCCGCGGTGGGGGCCACGGTTCCCAGCGGAACGTTCCAGGGTTCGACCGCTACACCGGAGGTCATCGGGTTGACGCAATTCACCGGCACTCGGAGGTAGGCATTTTCGTTGGCGCCCGCCGGATTGGGACAAGGATCGTGTTCCTGGAAGTGGTATCCGCAGAGCCATCCCCGCTGGCCGTTGTGAGCGGGATCCCCCGGGGTTCCCCAAATCGTCACCGTGCTCGAGAGGAGCTGGGCCAACTGCGTAGCGTTCCTGACCGTAGCCAGAACGCGGTACTGATCATCGGGATCGACTTCGGTGTCGATCACGACGGTTGCCGCACCGATCGTCAACCCGAACCTCGCCGGCTCACCTGCTCCCGGAGTCAGATTGAACAAGGGCACTGCCAAGCGGGTGAATCCGATGCTCGATTTTTCGACGACAGTCACCGCCGCAACTCCGACCGCAGTGTCATCTGGGCAGATGTTGATCAAGGTGCGGCTCGTGTTGTAGAAATCGGGGAGCGAACACTGCGGAACAGATCGCGTGTTGCCGACGATTCCCGCCGGGAGGGTGAATTTGAAGTTCCGCGGCTGTGCCGGCTGTTCAACTGAACTTCCGAAGCGATCCTTACCCGGCTGATACTGGCCGGCATTGAACTGGATCGTGGTCGTGAGCTGGAACGGGTGCTTGCCGGCAAGCGTCGTCCTTCCTCCCAATTCTTCTTCTGCCACCGTCGAAAAGCGCTCGACACCAAACGAGGGTTTCTCGGGGCTGACGTTGATTTCCTGGGGGGCCGACTTTTCTGGCGCTCCTCCCCCCGATACGGTGATCGTCCCCGGGCCCACAGCTACCGGCGGTTTTTCGGAGAGACTCGCAAGGACTTCGATTTCGATGGATTCATAGGCCGGCAGTTCGTTTTCGAAGGTACAGGACACTCTTTTTCCCGATTCTTCGACCTGACATTCCATTGGCCCATTGCTGTTCCGCTGCCCCGCGAACGCTTCATAGCCGGAAGCGATCACTCCTTCGGGGAGCTCGTCGACGATCGAGACCGGTTCGACGGATCCGTCCACCGCTTCGTTTCCGAGGTTGGTGAGGGTCACAACCAAACGGCCGCTGCCACCGGCCGATACGACTTTAGTTTCGGCGGTGCCGACTCGAATCTGTCCTTCTTGTTGATTGAACGTGATGTTCGGGACGCCCCGTCCCGGCACGGTAATCACCAACGGCGCGACCCCGACAGGGCCGCCCGTGACTTCTACGTCACTGCCGTAAATCGGTTCGAGGAGCGTTTTAAGTTCTTCCGCCGTCTTGGTGGCGGGCGCTTCCGCGAAGAAGATGCAGCCGAGTTCGCCGAGAAACGTTTCGCTGCCAAGGCAACCGATCGGTTTGCCCTGGATTTCCATCTTTTGGACGACGCCTTCGCCGAATTCGTTCTCACCCATCGTGGTGACGATTTCCTGCACGCTGTCGGTGGGTTCCCAGAGGTTGCTCGGTCGGCTTCCGTCGAGGATCTGCCACCACGGAGACGCAGCGGCCGCCATGGCAGGCAGCACAGCGACGCATACAAGCGCGGTAGCAAGGGCAGCGAGAGCGGCAGCAAGTCGTCTGGACATTTTGGGGTTCTCCTTTGGCGAACGAGAAGCAGGAAGACTGAGATCGGCGATCGGATTCATCGCGAGCCTCCCTTCTTGTGGTGACCGCCCTTCTTGCTTCGCGGCACGCACTTCACCTTGCCCTTCCGGCGTACCTTCTTCTGGTTGTGACGACAATGCTTGGCGGGCTTGACCTTGAGGTTTCCGCGACCGTTGAAAGACGAGCTGCCGGGTGCCGGCGCAGCAGGTGGCAGGCCCCTTTGCTGGCATGCTTCACCGGTGCATTCCACGTGCTGCTCCACTACTGCTTTGACGCCGTTTACGCGAGCGTCATAGATATCGACGATCGTGTCGGTGTCAAGCGCGGAGAGTCGGCCAAACGTGGCGAAGAAGACATCGTCTCCGCTTTCGCTGGCATCCATGAACACCGATGGCTGGGAGTCCGTTCCTGACGAGATCAGCGCGACGCACCCGGATTCAGTGGTCCCAACCATCTCGTCTCCAGATGACGGATTGCAGTCTCCTACGCCAAAGGGCTCGTATTGGTAGGCATCCCAGTTGTCGTTGGAGTCACCGGTAACCAGCGGACTGATCGAGTTGAAGTAGGCTCGGCCGTTATCGAGCACGGCGCGCGGCGAGTAGAGAAGGTACCCGGACGTGGGTTCCCCTTCGAAGCCGACCGGGAGCGTCGCTCCCACCCGGCGCCCCGCCCAGAGTCCCGCCACGTCGGGGAAGAGACTGCCGCTTTCCGTGGCTCCCTCGACGACGCGATCGGTGGCACCGCTCGGGTTGCAGGAGATACACGTCAGTTCGTCTTCGGTCGCGTCGTAGCGGAAAGCCTGCTCGGCAGGTTCGCCCGTGTCGGGATCGGGAGTTTCCACCCCGGCGAGGTTCTGCTCGGACATGAAGACCAGGTACCGACCGCTTGGAGAGTTGGTGGCGGTGCTCTTGGCGGCATGCGCGTATTCGGTCGACGGTGGATTGCCCCAGTCGGCCTCATCGCCTTGGGACAGAGTCGCGATGTATCGGGTTCCGAGACCCTCTCTCCAGAAGTAGAGGTTGGGCTGGCCCGCAATCGGCGTTTCGTTCGCCGGATTTGGTCCGGGATCGAGCACGGCCCTGGCAACGAAATAGGCGGTCTGGCCGTCCTCGCCCACTCCAACCATCAGCTCCTCGGCATCGCCACTTTCCCCCGAACCCGAGAGCGGCGCGGTCAGGTCATCCAGCTGGACACAGCCGAGCGCACCACCGATGTTGCCGATCTCGCAGCGATAAAGATCTCGGCCTTTAGGGCTCGCGTCTTCAGTCAGTTGCTGGGAGTCGGTGAAGTAGACGACAGAGCCATCGGCGCTGGCGGCCGCGAAGGCCGGATGCGGAGCTCCCGGTCCGCTTACCCCGGGCTCCGGCACGTCGATCCGGTACGACTGGTTCGCCACCGTATCCCGCAGGTAAAGGGCAGGCCATTCCAAGCTCGACGTCGCAGGGTTTCCGGGAGCCCAGAAAACCCGCGAGCCATCTTCGGAGACGGCGTGGCGTACCGACAGGGTCCCCGAGCCGAGCTGAGCCCTAACAACTGCCCCACCTTCCCCGGGCGGGAGTTCGCTGACCGGCTCGAGCGCGCCATCGCTCCACAGGTAGATGCTGCGTTCTTGCGCGCCAGGGACAAGGGCCGCTGCGGAGGACAGCACGATGTGTGACAGCGATCCGTCGGCACCGCTGACGGAGACGGGGTTCTGGGCTCCATTTGCTTCTCCCCCGAACACCGTTCCCGGCGGCACGTTCGCAAATCCTTCCTTTGACGTGACAAGTGGCCTGAATGAGGGTGGAATCGTGTTGATTCGAAGATTCGGCGCCCGTTCCGAGCTTTCCGGGGAAAGGGGCGTATCGTCTCTCGGCTCGAACACCGCGAGGCCGAGGTCGTGGCTGAACAACTTGAATTCCGGCCCAAACCCCAATCCGCCGGCTTCGCTATGGCGCGGGACCAGATCGCTGACGGTCCAGCCCGATCCTCCCCGCCTAGCCAGAACCGCTGAGAGTTCCAGGGACCGGTTGCCTTCCGGATCCTTGACGATCGATCCGCGCGTGTGGAAGGCGATGCCGTTCCCGTTCTCATCGGCCTGCACAAGGCCAACGTTCGTCACCGCCCCTCCGAACTTATTGGGCGGCGTCACCTGCTCCCATACTCGATCGTCGGCCAGCTGGGAACCGAAGTGCCCGGCCTGGGTAGAGAACGTCCTGATGGGCCCCTCTTTGGTCCCTTCCGCGTTTTCAGCCACGACCCGATAGAAGTACTTCGTTCCCGGCGCCAAGCCGCTCAGTTCGGCAGAGACCGGAACCGGGTTGTGGCCCGCGCCGACCGACGCTCCACCGATTGGGACTTCCGTGCAGGATCCCGGCACCACGTCGCAGTCTTCGAGTCCGTATTCGAACCGATACGTAGTCTCCAGCGTGTTCGGGTTGATCCGGCTTCTCAGGGTTGCGGAAGACGATCGTATGTCCGTGACAGCCGAGGTCAGGATGGTAGGTGGTCCGACCGGGATCTGGAACGTCTCGAAAACCGACACCTGAGAAAGATCACTTGCAGTGCTCCCCCTCACTGCCGCATAGGCCCGCTTTCCCTGACCGTTCACCCCGAGGCCGGCCGCCACTCCTTCAAGGACCCCCGGTCCATCGGCTCCCATAACTCCGACAAAATTGCCCGATTCGTCATATACCACGATTCGGAATCTACAAGTGCCCGGAGGACATAGCTCAGAGATATACACGTACTGCGTTAGGGGATCAACCGCCACCGATGCCGACAGTCTTTCGTTCAAAGGCTTCCCAGGCCCATACGTCGTTTTGGCGGTCACCGGGTAGCTGGATGGCTCGAACACATTCACCGGCCGTTCAAAATCAGTGATGTACAAAGTGCCGTCGGACGCGACTGCCATATTGCCCGGCCGGATCGGGAACCCTCCACTGGCTAGAGGTACGAATTCCTTTACCAGAGCCCCCTCACGCGAGTAGATCCTGACTTTTTCGGCGCCGAAGTCACTTACATAGAGCCTGCCGAATTCGTCAACCGCTAGACCAAATGGTTTGGATCCGACCGGGAAGCCGATTTCGCTGGTACCGCTCCCGGGTCCTTCAGCGAAGATATGAGGTTCGCCGTTTGCCTCGAACGCCCTCACTTTGTTAGCGCTGAGCACGTAGACAACGTGGGTGTCCGGATCGATCGCCACCTGAGCCGTCCCTGGGTTCCCTTCATTCAAGGACAGACCGGTGATCGTATTGCCCGAGATATAGCCTGCGCTACCGCCGTAGTTGAGCGGGTTTCCGTCCTCATCGAACTTGTAGAGCATCTGAGTGCTGCTGTCCCCGACGTAGACTGCACCCGTTTCTTGATCGACCGCGAGGGCGGCAGGGCGGCTGAACTCAGTGGCGGCAGTGCCATTCGGGCCGAAGGACTCAACATGGTCCCCTTCGGCCGCCAGAACCACCCCCGGCGCCCAGGCAACCAGGCATACCAGCACCAGCCATGCTCCCCCTGCAAATCGTGCGGTTTGCCGGCCAGTTCGACCTAGCGCCATGTTGCTCCCCCTCCTACAGCGTCGATGATGTCCCCCGATGGCAACCCCTGCCACCAGCTCCTACTCCTACCAGCTCATCCTGACGATGTACATACGACTCTCTAGCAGCGGCACGGCTGGGGCCTGCTGCTGAAAGGGCTGCAAGCCCTTTATCCCTGCAAATCGGCGCATGTTTATTTTTCGAGCGTGTATCTCTAAGCATGTCGCAATTGGACATCCCGAGCTATCTCGTCCATCCCGGCGCTGGAGCCCCTCAGGAACAAAAAAAGGCGCGGGACCAGAGGCCCCGCGCCCAAAACCCGAACTGCACGCTAGGTCAGAGACCTATGTGCATTCCAGGGTGCCTGCCGTCAAAGAGCTGAGAGTAGCCGTCGAGCTCAAGCCGGCTGTCGCCGCGCTGCCACTTGTTTCACCAGCACTATTCTCTGTTTGAGCTTTCAGGTCGTATTTGACACCTGTGTATTCGAGGTGTTTCTGGGTCGACCCTTCGGATTCGAAAGCGGTTACGAGGTTGCTGCTGCTTGCCCCGCAAGCCGGGCTGGTGATTGTGCCGATGATGTTGCCCGACACCTCTACCCGCGAGAAGCCCACGCATACGATTGTGGTGGTCGTCGGTGTGACCAGGATTCCGGGCTTGTTGCTCACTGTGATGATGTGGAAGGCTCCGCTTGAGGCGATTGTGCCGCTCGCGGCGCCTGCGGTGTTACAGTTACCTTTGATTCCGAGGAATTCAGCCGTGCATCCGGTGAAGTCCAGGGTGATATTGCCTGTTGTCGTGCTGCCGGAGTCAAAGCTTCCGGTGACGCTGGTTGTCGTGCATTTGATCGTGGGCTCAGTGCTCGTCGTCAACGTTCCCGCGGGGGCATGCCCGGTGAAGCTGGTGATCCCGCTGACGTGAGCTTCCTGGGCCGAGGCGGCCGCCGGAAGCGCGAACATGGCTGCCACCGCGAGGGCGAGCAGCATCATCTTCTTAGTCATGCTTTACCTTTCTGCTGGTTTCCGGACAGCGGTGATCTCTCGACCCCCTTCATGTCCGGAGTGTGTTTTTCAGGGGGCTGGTGGGTATCCGACCCGCCGTCCCCCACCGCACTCCTAGGATTAACTGAAGGTTCGTGAACCAGTCAAGGGAATTCTGGGAAAACCCCGTGAATCGGCTCCTCGGGCGATCGAGCCATCGCTACCTCCCTGCAAATAGCGGTCGCCAGGAAAAAGCATTCACAAACCTGCGCGTTTACCTCACCCCTCGGAGCGTATCCCTGGCTCAGGCTGAGGTAGCCAGCGACTCCCAGAGGTAGAGCGAGGCGAGGCTCCGGTACGGCCGCCACGCCTCACCGACCTCGATCACTTGCTTCGGCGGCGGCATCTTTCCCATCGCATACTCGACCTGGATCGCCTTGCGGATCCCTAGGTCGCCGCCGGAGAGGACATCGGGCCGTTCGAGGTGGAAGATCAGGAACATCTCCGCCGTCCAGCGGCCGAGGCCGCGGACGGCGACAATCTCCTGGATCACCTTCTCGTCGCCGAGCTCCTCCAGCCGGTCCAGCTCCAGCGCGCCGCTGAGCACGTGGGCGGCGAGGTCGCGCAGATATTCGGTCTTGCGCCCGGAGAGCCCGCAGGCGCGTAAGTCCTGCTCGGAGGCTTTAAGCAGCTGCTCCGGGCTCGGAGTGGCACCGCCGAAGAGGTCGACCACCCGCAGATAGATCGTCCGCGCCGCTTTGGTCGAAAGCTGCTGGCCGACGATCGCCCGCAGCAAGGCGCCGTAGGCGTCAGGCGGCCGCTCCTCGGCCCGCCGTTTCAACCGCGTCTCCAGGTCGATCCCGCCGATACGCTCGATCAGCGCGCCCATCGTCGGGTCGGCGGCGGCGAGGGCCCTGCGCGCCTTCGCGCTCACCTGCCGGTCCAGTGCGGATCCCGCTTCTCGGCGAAGGCGCGGATCCCCTCCCGGAAGTCCTCCGAGGAGAAGCATGATTCGCGCAGGGCGACGAGGCCGGCCTCCTGCTGCTCGGTCAGTTCGGGGTTCGCCTGCAGGAGGTCGATCGCGTGCTTGTTGCCGCGCATCGAGAGCGGTGCGTTGGCGGCAACCGCGGCGGCCAGCGCCACCGCCTCGTGCTCCAGCTCGGCGTCGCCGGCCACCCAGTTGACAAGCCCGATCCGCTCCGCCCGCTCGGCGTCGACGTTGCGGCCGGTGAGAAAGAGCTCCTTCGTATATGGAAGGCCGATCGTGTCGAGGAACTTGCGCAGGCCGGTGTGGCCGTAGATCAGTCCCAGCTTCGCCGGCGGCATCCCCAGCTTCGCGCCAGCGGCGCAGATCCGCAGGTCGCAGGTGATCGCCAGCTCGAGGCCGCCACCGAGGCAGTGGCCGTTGACGGCGGCGATCGTCGGCCAGGGGTGGCGGGCGATAGCCTCCATCGCCGCGTGGAAGGGATGGGCGACGAGCGCCTCGGCGTCGCGCTCGAAGCTCTGGCCGGGGATGCCGGCGATGTCGTAGCCGGCGGAGAAGAGCGGCGCCGCCCCGGTGATGAGGACGCAGCGGTTCTCGATCCCCTGGTTCAGCTCCGGCAGCACCTCGGCGATCGCGTCGAGGATCTCGTGGTCGAGGGCGTTCCGTCGCTCCGGGTTGGCGATCGTCAGCCGTGCGACCGCCTCCGCCGGCTGGTCGAGGAGGAGCTTGCCCCCGGCGAGCCGCGTCTCCACCTGTTACTCCAGCACCACGAGGACGTCGCCTTCGCTGACGCTCTGGCCCTCCTCGCAGCGAATCTCCTTGACGACCCCGTCGTCTTCGGACTCGACCGGAATCTCCATCTTCATCGACTCGAGGATGACGACGGTGTCGCCGTCGGAGACCTCGTCGCCGACCGCGACTTCGATTTTCCAGACGTTGCCGGTTATGTGTGCCTCGATGTCTGCCATGGCCGGGGACAATAGCCCGACGATGGGACCCGAGCGGACAGCAGGGGACGAGGGCGGGCTGGCGGCGATCGTCGCCGCTCGCAACGAGGCCGACCGGATCGCCGACACGGTGCGGGCGCTGCGCGAGGCCTTCCCGGAGGCGCGGATCTGGGTCGCCGACGATGCCTCCGAGGACGGAACGGCCGAGGTGGCGATGGCAGCCGGAGCCGAGGTGGTCAGCCGCGGCCGCCCGCACGGCAAGGGCGCGAACGTCTCCGCCGCGGCCGAGGCGGCACTGAGCGTCGCCGACCCCCCCACTTTTGTCCTCCTCTGCGACGGCGACCTCGGCACCTCGGCGGAGCGCCTGGCGCCGCTGGTCGAGGCGGTGCGCCGCGGCGAGTGCGACCTCGCCGTCGCCTCCTTCAGCCGCCGGGTCGGCGGCGGTTTCGGCCTTGCCCTCGGCTTTGCCCGCTGGGTGATCCGACGCCTCTGCGGCCAAGAAACGGAAGCGCCGATCTCCGGCCAGCGGGCGATGCGGGTCGAGATCCTGCGGGCCGTGCTTCCCTTCGCAGCCGGCTACGGGATGGAGATCGGGATGACGGTCGATGCCGTTCGCGCCGGCTACAGCCTGGGCGAGCTCGAGGTCGACCTCGAGCACCGGGCGACCGGGAAGAGCATTCGCGGCTTCACCCACCGGGCGCTGCAGCTGCGCGACTTCCTCCGGGCCTTCCTCGCGCGCCGGTCGCGTAGGCGGCCGGCCTCCTAAGGTGCAGTGATGCGGAGGCGGCGGAGAAGGGCGATGGCGTTCGCGGTGCTCACCGCCCTGCTGCTGGGCGCCTCGCTCGCGAACGCCGAGCTGGTCGAGCGCGGCAACCTCTTCGTCAAGTTCGCCGGCGGCATCTCGCCGACGAACCTTCCCCGCCACACGAACGCCCCGATCGGGGTGCGGGTCGACGGGACCGTTCGGACCCTCTCCGGCGAACAGCCGCCGGCGCTGCGCTGGATCTCGATCGAGATCAACCGCGGCGGCCGGATCGACACCCGCGGGCTGCCCACCTGCCGGCGCAGCGAGATCGAGGCGGCGACTTCGGCGAGCGCCCTGGCAGCCTGCGCACCGGCCCTCGTCGGGACCGGCCGCTATCTGGCCGGCGTCACCTTTCCCGAACAGGAAACCTTCCCGCTGCAGGGAAAGATCCTCGCCTTCAACACCGTCATCGCCGGCCAACGAGCAATCCTCGCCCACGTCTACGGCAGGAAGCCGTTCCCCAACAGCCGCGTCTTCGTCTTCCACATCCGCAAGGCGAGCGGCACCTACGGGACGGTCCTCACCGCCGCCCTGCCGAAGGCCCTCAACCGCAACGGCTACCTGAAGCGGATCGTCCTCAACCTGCGGCGGGACTTCGTCTACCGCGGCCGCAAGCACAGCTACCTCAGCGCCGCCTGCGCCGCCCCGGCCGGCACCAACCTTGGCGTCTTCCCCTTCGTCCGCGTCGGCATGACCTTCGCCGACGGCCGTAAACTGGCCTCCACCTTGATTCGCTCCTGCACGGTCCGTCGCTAGAGGTTCGGCCGCCCAGTGATCCTCGCGATCGACCAGGGGACGACCGGCACCACCTGCCTCGTCTTCGACTCCGGGGGGGCGATCGCCGGCCGCGCCTATTCGGAGTTCCAGCAGTTCTTCCCGCAGCCGGGCTGGGTCGAGCACGACGCGAACGAGATCTGGGAGGTGACGCGGCGGGTCGCCCATGAGGCGATCGCCGACGCAGGGATCGCGGCGGCCGAGCTCGAGGCGATCGGGGTCACCAACCAGCGCGAGACCATCGTCGCCTGGGACCCCGAGAGCGGCGAGCCGATCCACCGTGCCCTCGTCTGGCAGGACCGCCGCACCGTCGGCCGCTGCGAGGAGCTTCGCGCGGCGGGGCACGAGCCGCTCGTCCGCGAGCGCACCGGCCTGACGATCGACCCCTACTTCTCCGGGACCAAGATCGAGTGGCTGCTGCGGAACGCCGAGGGGGCGGATCGGGCGGTCTTCGGCACCGTCGACTCCTGGCTCCTCTTCAAGCTCACCGGGCAGCACCTGACCGACTACACGAACGCCTCGCGGACGATGCTGTTCGACATCCGCAAACTTGAGTGGGACGTGGAGATCTGCGACCTGCTGGGCATCGACCCCGGCCGGCTGCCGGAGGCGCGTCCGTCCTCCGGCATCTTCGGCACCACCAGCGAGTTCGGTGGCGAGGTGCCGGTGGCGGGGGTGGCGGGCGACCAGCAGGCAGCGCTTTTCGGACAGGCCTGCCACCGGCCGGGGATGGCGAAGAACACCTACGGGACCGGCAGCTTCGTCCTCCTCAACAGCGGCCCCGAGCCGCCGCCGGTTCCCGACGGCCTGCTGGCGACGGTCGCCTGGGGGCTCGACGACCAGGTCGCTTACGCCCTGGAGGCCTCGATCTTCGTCACCGGCGCCGCCGTGCAGTGGCTGCGCGACGGCCTCGGGATCATCGCCGAGGCCGGAGAGACGGAAGCCCTCGCCGCCTCCTTGGACGGCAACCACGGCGTCTACTTCGTCCCCGCGCTGACCGGCCTAGGCTCGCCCTACTGGGACCCCTACGCGCGCGGCACGATCGTCGGCCTCACCCGCGGCAGCGGCCGCGCCCACCTGGCGCGGGCGGCGCTGGAGGCGATCGCCTACGAGACCGTCGACGCGGTGCGGGCGCAGGAGGCGGCCTGTGGGGAGCAGCTGGAGCTACTGCGCGCCGACGGCGGCGCCACGGTCAACGGCTGGCTGATGCAGTTCCAGGCCGACGTCCTCGGCGTACCTGTGTCCGTGCCGGAAATCGCGGAGACGACCGCCGTCGGGGCCGCCTACCTGGCGGGAATCGCGACCGGGGCCTGGACGATCCAGCAGGTGGGCGAGATGTGGCGCGAGGCCGACCGCTACGAGCCGCGGATGAAGGCGACACAGCGGGAGGAGCTGCTGACCGATTGGCAACGGGCATTGGAGCGCTCCCGCGAATGGGCGAGATGAAGCCCCAAGTCTACAAAGACCCGCGTCCCGCCGAGTACTTCCAGCAGTTCCACGAATCCGCCCGCAAGGGCGTCGGCTGGACCTACACCCTGGCCCGGATCGTCCTCACCCTGCCGACGATTCTGCTTTGGCGCGTCCGTGCGGTCGGCCTCGAGAACGTCCCAAAGACGGGACCCCTGGTTCTCGCCCCCAACCACTTCAGCCAGATGGACCACTTCTTCGCCGGCGTCTACCTGCGCCGGAAGATCCGCTTCATGGCCAAATCCCAGCTCTTCGGCCCGCCTGTCCTCACCTACATCTACAAGCACGGTGGCGTCTTCCCCATCCGCCGCGGCCACCACGACGAGGAGGCCTTCGAGACCGTCCGCCAACTCCTCGACCAAGGCGAAATGCTCCTCGTCTACGCCGAGGGCGGCCGCTCCCGATCGCAGCATCTGGGTCAACCCAAACCCGGCATCGGCCGCATCGCCCTGGAAACCGGCGTGCCCATCGTCCCCGTCGCGATCAAGGGCTCCGAGCGCGCCCGCCACTGGACGCGCCTCCGGTTCCCGCAGGTCACCGTCCAGTTCGGCGAGCCTCTTTCGTTTTCCGCTGAAACTTCCCCCAGCCGGGAGCGCCAGCTTCAGATCGCAGGCCGAATCTTTGCGTGCGTGCGGGAGATGCATTGACCTACTAACTGCGAGTCTGTCGCGCCACAGATCGCAACGCACCCCTCGTCTCCTCCGAAGTTTTTGCACAAGACATTTTGACTTTTGACCTGTGCATGATTACGAGCCCGCAAATTTCTGCGACCGCTCTATGCAGGTAAAAACCGGTCCGTTTCTTTTTCCGAAAGCTGCCGGTTTTTCAACAAACTCCGGTGTCCTTGCTGACCGAGGATGAGGCGAATAGTGCTTTTCAGGTCAATCCGGGGCTGGCATCGCCAGTCCCGCGAGAATCAATAGAAAGGCATGACAATGAGCAAGAAGATGATGCTGCTCGCCCTTGCGGTGGCAGCGCTTTTCGCACTTCCGGCGGCCGCTTCGGCCACGGAAGCCCACGTCACCGGGATCACCTCTTTCACCGGGACCGGTGGACCTGGATCACTGAAATCAACCAGCGAGCCCGAAGTCACCGCTATCGAAACCCACATCACCGGGGAATTCAACAGCGGAAGCTCGACAACAGGGACGATCAGCCTTGACTTTACAGAAGCCAAGGCCCACTTCCTCGGCATCACAACCGAGTGTCATACCGCTGGTCTTGCAAATGGCACAATTAAAACCACTGGCACCTTCCATATCATCACAACCAGCACCAACAAGCCCGGTATTCTGGTTACACCCGTAACCACGACACTGATCTGTGCCAGCGCCTTCAGGATCGAGGTTTCGGGCAACGTGATCGGCACAATCACCAGCCCCGAATGCGGCAACTCAAGCAACATCCTCGCTGTCTCCTTCTCATCCACCGGGGCAACGCAGAATGACATCGAATACACAGGTACCAAATATGACCTGGTCGGTAACACAGAGACCTCTGCCGGCGCAACAACGGGCAGCCCGTTCACAGCTGGCCTGAACGCAAACAACACGCTCGAATCTCTCAAAGCAGGCACGCTGGAATGCACATAGGTCGCTGACCTAGCTCCAACTTGGGCCTTAGGCGCGGGACCTCGGTCCCGCGCCTTTCTCGTGCGCCACCAAACTTCTTCGGCAGTCGTTCTACATCCTTGGCGAGGTAAAGAGCACGATCGTGATTAAGAAGATCATGCTGCCTTTTGCACGAGCTTCTTTGACTTTTGGCTTCTGCATGATTACGAGCCCGCAAATTATGCACTCACTCTATGCAGGTAAAACCGATTTGTTTCTTTGCCGAAAGCTGCCGGTCGTACAACAAACTCCGGTGTCCTTGCCCTCCGAGGTCGAGCCGAATAGTGCTTTTCAGGTGGATCCGGGGCTGGCGTCGCCAGCCCCGCGAGAACTAATAGAAAGGCATGACAATGCGCAAGAGGATAATACTGCTCGCCCTCGCGGTGGCAGCGATGTTCGCACTTCCAGCGGCCGCTTCGGCCACGGAAGCCCACGTCACCGGGATCACCTCTTTCACCGGGACCGGTGGAGCAGGATCACTGAAATCAACCAGCGAGCCGGAAGTCACCGCTGTCCAGACCCACATCACCGGAACATTCGACAGCGGAAGTTCGACAACAGGAACGATCGAACTTGACTTCACAGAAGCCAAGGCCCACTTCCTCGGTGTCACATTTGAGTGTCACACCGCGGGTCTTGCCAATGGCACAATCAAAACCACCGGCGCCTTCCACATCATCACAACCAGCACCAATAAGCCCGCTATTCTGGTGACACCTGTACTCACGACACTTATCTGCGCCAGCGCCTTCAGGATCGAGGTTTCGGGCAACGTGATCGGCACAATCACCAGCCCCGAATGCGGCAGCTCGAGCAACGAACTCACGGTCTCCTTCGCATCCACCGGTGCGACGCAGAACGACATCGAATACACAGGTAACAAATATGATCTGCTCGGTCAGACAGAGACCTCGTCCGGCACAACGGGCAGCCAATTCACAGCTGGCCTGACCGCAAACAACACGCTCAACTCCTCAACGCCAGGCACCCTGAGTTGCACATAGCTTTCTGACCTAGCTGCAACTTGGGTTTGGGCGCGGGGCCTCGGTCCCGCGCCTTTCTCGTGCGCCGCTCGCACCGCAGAGCCGCGCGTCGGCTTTGGCTCCCTCGCAGCTTGGCGGACGCGCCTTGACACCTCCACCCGAGTGCAGGCCAACTCTCATTTGCACGTACCTCCGCCGTGAGACGGGAGCAGCGTACCGGCGTGTGTTTGCCCTCTCATCCTGCCTCGGCAAGGCTTGGCACCAACCCCTTCAGCAGTCGTTCTACATCCTTGCAGGGGTAACGAGAACGGCACGACAAATGAACAAGAAGATGATGCTGCTCGGCCTTGCGGTGGCAGCGGTGTTTGCACATCCGGCCGCCGCTTGGGCGACGGAAGCCCATGTCACCGGGATCACCACTTTCACCGGGACCGGCGGTACCGCATCAACGCAAGCAACCGGCGAGCCGGAATTTAGTGCTATCGAAACCCATATCACCGGGACCTTTGACAGCGGAAGTTCGACAACAGGAGCGATTGCACTCGACTTCACAGAAGTCAAAGCTCACTTCCTCGGATTTACAACCGAGTGTCATACCGCCGGTCAGGTTGCTGGGACAGTCACGACCAGTGGTACCTTCCACATCATCACAACCAGCACCAATACCCCCGGTATCCTTCTTACACCCGTAACCACGACATCGATCTGCGCCAACGCCTTGAGGACAGAGGTTAAAGGTAGCGTGATCGGTACAATCACCAGCCCCGAATGCGGCAACTCGAGCAACGAACTGACCGTCTCCTTTGCATCTACCGGTACCACGCAGACCGACCTCGAATACACAGGGATCAAATACGATCTGGTCGGTAACACAGAGACCTCTGCCGGCGCAACAACGGGCAGCCCGTTCACAACAGGTCTGAAGGCGAGCATGACGTTCAGCTCGTCAACGGCAGGCACCCTCAGTTGCACATAAGCCTCTGACCTACCTGCGGTTTTTGGTTTGGGTGCGGGGTTCCCATTCCGTGCCCTTCTGTTACGTATTCGTACGCCCTATTTAGGAGGCGCGCAGACTCCCGATTGTGAGCAGGAGTGGCTCTCGGCGGGCTCGTATCTTTGCGGGCGCGCCCTACAAGCTGATGCCGCGGGTGCAGGCCAAAGCTCAGGTTGATCCACCCCAGCTTGGAATCGGAGCCAGCATACCGGTGTGTGTTTGCATCTTCACACGGATCTGACAACGCTCCGAGGAGCAACCCTCCGGCAGTCGCGCTACAGAGTCGCCGGATAACTGAAAGGCATGACAATGAGCAAGAGAATGATGCTGCTCGCCCTCGCGGTGGCAGCGATGTTCGCACTTCCAGCGGCCGCTTCGGCCACGGAAGCCCACGTCACCGGGATCACCAATTTCGTTGGAACCGGCGGTCCCGCATCAACGAAAGCGGCCAGCGAGCCGGAAGCTAGTGTTATCGAAACCCACATCACCGGGAGGTTCGACAGCGGAAGTTCGACAACAGGCACGATGGAACTTGACTTCACAGAAGTAAAAGCACACTTCCTCGGCTTCACAATCGAGTGCCATAGCGCGGGCCTTGCTGCTGGCACAGTCAAAGCCACTGCAAGCTTCCACATCATCACAACCAGTACTAATAAGCCAGGTATCCTCCTCACACCCGTAACCACGACATCGATCTGCGCCAGCGCCTTCAGGACAGAGGTCGCGGGCAACGTGATCGGTACAATCACCAGCCCCGAATGCGGCAAACCAAGCAACGAACTCGTGGTCTCCTTTGCCTCTGCCGGCACGACGCAGAACGACCTCGAATACACAGGGATCAAATACGACCTGGTCGGTAACACAGAGAACTCGACCGGCGTAACAAGCGGCAGCCCGTTCACAACAGGTCTGAACGCGACGATGACGTTCAGTTCAGCAACGGAAGGTACCCTTAGCTGCACATAGGTTTCTAGCCTGGCTGCAACCTGGCAAGGGGCGCGGAGCTTGCTCCGCGGCCCCTTGTTGCACTGCTGTTAGGATCACGCGGCTCGGGTGGCTGAGGAGGAAGCTCACCGTCAAACGGGTTCGCAGGTTTGTGCACGTGGTCTGGTCACCAAGTGGCGTGTGCAGGCCGATTCTTTGTGAGGCCCGGGCTCCGGCTTGGGCTTGCTTCTGGCGTGCTCGGTTGTGTTTGCTTTGTCGTTCGACCTCGGCAAGCTTTCCCTATCTCTACCTCTCGGCGATGCCGGGAGCCTCAGGAAAGGCCACGGTCATGAGCAACAAGACAATGCTGCTGGGCTTCGCGGTGGCGGCCGTATTGGCGCTTCCGGCGTCCGCTTCGGCTCAGGAAACGCACGTCACGGGGATCACCAGCTTCACTGGGCACGCTCCCACCAGCACGCTGTCGGGAAGCGGGGAGCCGAAGATCACCGCCACGACAACCACTATCTCGGGAAGCTTTGACTCCGGTAGTTCGACAACAGGAAAAATGACCCTGGATTTCACCGGCGCCACGGCTGAATTCCTCGGCATCAAAGGTAACTGCAACACTGCGGGGGCTGCGAGCGGAACAATTGCGATGAGCGGCGCATTCCACATCATCACAGTTAACAACAGGCCAGGATTGCTACTGACACCGGCGAACACCACAATCATCTGCATCGGCTTCTCGCGGCTTGAGATAGCAGGCAACGTGATCGGCACAATCACCAGCCCGGGCTGCAAAGGCTCAAGTAACAACTTAGTTGTTTCCTTCGAATCGGTTGGCACGACCCAAAACCACATCGAATACACAGCAGTGAAATACGACCTGGTTGGTCATACAGAGAACTCGGCCGGCGAAACAACTGGGAGCGTCTTTACAGTCGGTTTCAACGCGACGATGACCGTCAGCTCATTTACGCCAGGCACCCTCGAATGCACATAGGCAACTGACCTGGCGGCATCATGGGCATGAGCGCGGGACTTCGGTCCCGCGCCTCCGGTTTAGCGGTAGATCGACTCGAGCCGCCCGTAGAACTCCGGGTCGTGCCCCGGAGTGATCACCGCGTCCGGAAACTGGCTGCGGAATAGACGCAGCTCCTGCAGGGACCGGCGCGAGTTGTGGGCATCCTGGGGGCGCGGGGGCGGGGGCTCGGAGCCGTCGAGCTGGCCCTCGAGGTAGAAGCAGTCGCCGCCGATCACGAAGTCGCGCTTCTCCAGGCGGCAGATCACGGAGGTATGGCCGGCGCTGTGGCCGGGGGTGTAGGCGAGACGAAGGGAGCCGTCGCCGAAGAGGTCGAAGGTGCGGCCGAAGCTGGCGTAGGAGTCGACGTTGCCGCGGTGGAAGTCGACGGTGCGGTAGTCGAAGGCGTAGTCGAAGTGGGAGCGGCGGTAACCCGCTGCCATCGGGTTGGCGCCGTGGGTGGCGGCCTGCCACTCGGTCTCGGACACGACGAAGGTGGAGTTGGGGAACTCGGAGATGCCCGAGGTGTGGTCGAGGTGGAGGTGGGTCATCACCACGATCGGGACCTCGCCGGGCTCGAGGCCGCGGCTGCGCAGCTGGGAGGCGGCATCTTCTCCGGGCTCGAGGGTCGGGTGGCCGAAGCGGGCGCCGAGGGAGCCGAAGTTCTCCTTCGGGTCGGTCGCGACCGAGGGATGGAGGCCGGTGTCGACGAGGATCGCGCCGGCGCTGGGGTGGCGGACGAGGAAGACCGGGCAGGGGACCTCGATCGCGCCCTTTCCGGTGAGGATCGCCCGCAGCAGCTTCGCGCTCAGCATCTGCCCCCCGGGGCTGACCATCATCGCCCGCGGCCATTCGGCGTGGCCGGCGACAAGCGGCTCGACGGTGACGGTGGCACCGGGGGTGCCGCCGGCGAGCGGCTCGTGCAGGGGGTGCGGTTCGACGCTGACGCCCATAGGAGAGGGAATCTACGCGGCTCCGGCTGCCGATAGGCTGCGCCGTCGATGGCTGAAAGCGACCGTTCGCGGATCTTCAGGGACGGGCTGCTCGAGGGCCGGGTCTGCGCCGTCTCCGGCGCCGGCAGCGGCCTCGGGCGCGAGACGGCGCTGGAGCTGGCCCGCCTCGGCGCCACCGTCGTCGCCTGCGGCCGCCGCGAGGAGCCCCTGGCGGAGACCGCGGAGCTGGCGGCGGGGCTTCCCGGCGCCTTCGAGCACGAGTGCCTCGACATCCGCGAGGAGGAGCCGGTGGGGCGCTTCTTCGACGGCCTGCTGGAGCGCCACGGCCGCCTCGACGTCCTCGTCAACAACGCCGGCGGCCAGTTCCTCAGCCCGGCCGAGGCGATCTCGCCGAAAGGCTTCAAGACGGTGATCGACCTCAACGTCCTCGGCACCTGGCTGATGACCCACGCCGCCGCCACCAAGGCCTTCATCCCCCAGGGCGAGGGCAAGGTCCTCAGCGTCACCCTCTCCCCTCACAACGGGATGCCGGGGATGGTCCACTCCGGCGCCGCCCGCGCGGCGGTCGAGAACATGATGCGGACGCTCGCGGTCGAGTGGGCGCGGTTCGGGATCAAGACCGTCGCCCTCGCCGCCGGCCAGTTCGCGACCGAGACGCTGCTGACCAAGTATCCGCAGGTGGTCGTCGACAACCTCGAGCGCTCGATCCCGATCGGCCGCGCCGGCCGGCCCGAGGAGATGGCCTGGCTCGTCGCCTACCTCGCCTCCCCCGCCGGCGACTTCTACTCGGGGACGACGATCACGCTCGACGGCGCCCGCGACAACTGGGCGGGGCCGTGGCCGCCGGAGGCGATCGCCACCGAGAGCGGCGACCCGGTCGCCGAGGAGCGCCGAGCGAAGTAGCGCCGCCGCTACCGCGGTTCGAGGACGACGAGCGGGATCTCGCGGCCGGCGCGGGCGCGGTAGTCCTCGTAGGGGCGGTAGATCTTCACCGCCATGTCCCAGAGGCGCTCCCGCTCCTCCGGCCTCGCCTCCCGCGCGTGCACGGCCCGGTGCTCGGAGCCGATCTGGACCGTGGTGTCGGGGTTCGCCATCAGGTTGTAGAACCAGGCCGGGTTCTTCGAGTAGCCGCCCTTGGAGGCGATGACGACGACGTCCCTCCCGTCCTCGACGTACTGCAGGGGCGAGGTGCGGTGGATTCCGCTCTTGGCGCCGACGTGGTCGAGCAGGAGCATGCGGCCGCGCAGGCCGGGGATCTTGTGGCCGAGGCGCCCACCCGTCCTCCGGTAGAGGAGCGTGTGGGCGCCCATCGCGCGGCGCAGGACCGGCCAGGACCGGTCCGCCAGCTCGAGGTAGCGCGGCGAGCGCCGCGCCCCCGGCTCGCTCAGGTGTACATCCCCCCGAACATGCCGCCGGTCACGTTCAGCACCTGGCCGTGCACGTAGTTGGCGAGCGGCGAGGAGAGGAAGAGGACCGGGCCGGAGGCCTCCTCAGGGGTCGCCGGGCGGCCCATCGGGATGATCGCCGAGGCCATCGCCCGCATCTGCTCGGGGATCCCGAGCTCGACCTTCTCCCCGGTCGGGGTGGTCATCTCCTCGCCCTGCTCCTTGGCCTGGGTGAGGCGGGTTTCGACGAAGCCGAAGGCGACCGCGTTGACGTTGATCTTGTACTGGCCCCACTCCTTGGCCAGCGTTTTCGTCAGCCCGACGACGCCCATCTTCGCGGCCGAGTAGTTGACCTGGCCACCGTTGCCCATCATCCCCGAGGTCGAGGAGACGTTGACGATCTTGCGGAAGACCTCTTTGCCCTCGTTGCGCTCGGCCTTGGCCGCCTCGCGCCAGGCCGGGGCCAGCGCCCGGGCGACCCGGAAGGGGACGATCGTGTGGATATCCAGCATCGCCTGGAACTGCTCGTCGCTCATCTTGTGGGCGACGCCGTCCCAGGTGTAGCCGGCGTTGTTGATCGCGATGTCGACCGTGCCGAAGGCGTCGGTGGCGGCCTTGACCAGCTCGTCGGCGGCGCCCTCCTTGGTCAGGTCGCCGGCGTAGACAGCAGTCTCGCCGTCGATCTCGCTCGCGGTCTGCTGCGCGACGTCGGGGTCGAGGTCGTTGATCAGCACCTTGGCGCCCTCGCTGACGAACAGCTCGGCAGTCGCGCGACCGATGCCGCGGGCCGAGCCCGTGACGATCGCGGCTTTTCCATCCAGAAGTCCCATTTTCCGTCTCTCCTTCGCTCGCTGAAAAGTCGGGCGGGGAGGCTATCGGGATCGGAGGGATCCTGGTTGACCGGCCAGTCAGCGGCGACCAAGCCCGCATCCGCTGTGTGGCCAATTCCCGATGACACTCTGTCCAGAAAGCGACAGAATCGGAGCAGATGACAGTCCTCGTCGCCTACTCCTCCAAACGCGGCTCGACCGCCGAGATCGCCGAAACGCTGGCTGCGACGCTGCGCCGCGAAGGCCTCGGCGTCTGCCTGGAGCGGGCGGAGGAGGTGCGGAGCCTCGAGCCCTACGAGGCGGTCGTGCTTGGAAGCGCCGTCTACATGAAGCGCTGGCGCGGCGAAGCCAAGCACTTCCTCAAGAAGCACCGCAAGGCGCTGCGGCAGAAGCCCTTCTGGGTCTTCAGCTCCGGCCCGGTCGGCGACCCCGCCAAGGACAACCCGGACTGGATCGAGCCGCCGAAGCTGGCGGAGAAGATCGAGGAGCTGGGGGGTCGCGGGCATGCGGTGTTCGGCGGCCGGGTGCCGACGGAACCGCGGGGACTGATGGAGAAGGCGATGGCCGAGGGAGTCCCGGAGCAGTTCCGCGACCGCCGCGACTGGGACGCGATCCGCGCTTGGGCCGCGGAGATTGCGCACGAATTGGCGCCGATCCGCTCTTAGCGTCAAGTTTCGGCTTTGTTAGCCGATACACATGATTAAGATGCCCGCGATGTTTGCCACCCCTGGCCGCAAGCTCGTGGTCGGCCTGCTCGCGGCGATCGCACTCGCTCCCCTCGCGATCCCCGACGCCGCCGCGCCCGCTCGCAAGATCGTCATCTACGGAGCCGATTCCGGCTCCAAGCTGACCCTGACCAAGCGCCACCACAAGATCCTCGTCAAGGGCAACATGGCGCACCGTCACCCGCGCGGCTGCCACTTCACCCGCGGCCACCGCCGTGCCCTCTGCTCGATTGGCCACGTCGACCGGATCGAAATCCAGATGGGCCGGAGCGGCGACTTCGTGCGGATCAAGCGGAAGATGCCGGTCCCGGTCGTCGTCTACCTCGGGCCCGGGCGCGACAAGTTCGTCGGCAACGGCGAGCGGGACTTCTGCTTCCCCGGCGGCGCCCGCCGCAACCGCTGCGTCGGCGGTCCCAACAACGACGTCTGCATCACCGGCAACCGCAACAGCGACTGCGTCGGCGGACCCGGCAACGACTACTGCCGCCACGGCCGCGGCTCCGACGGCTGCTGGGGCGGCCGCGGCAACGACGTCTGCATCATGGGCCCGGGCGAAGACGGCTGCCACGGCGGCCCGGGACGCGACCGCCTCTACGGCGGGCGCGGCGCCGACCAGCTCTACGGCGGCCCCGGTTTCGACTACTGCAACGGCCAGCGCGGCTGGGGCAAATCGCATCACTGCGACGTCGGCCCGCGTCGCTGACGCAGCCGAGGGACTAGCGCGGAAGCCCGGCCCGGAGGTCGAGCACGCGCTGGGCGGCCTGCTCGAACTCTGCGCGATCGAGACCGCCGCCGCGGAGCTCCGCGACCAGTGCCCTCCAGGCGCGCTCGGCCGGGCCGAGGCGGGCGAAGAGGAGGAGGTCGGCACCGGCGCGGGCGCCGGCGACGGCCACCTTCGCGGCGCCGCCGAAGTGCGCGACCGCAGGCGTCTCCAGGGCGTCGGTGACGGTGACCCCCTCGAAGCCGAGGCGGTTGCGCAACTCGCCGGTGGCGATCGCCCGGGTGAATGCGGCGGGGTCGTCGGAGAAGGCCGGGTAGATCGCGGTGCTGAGCATCACCATCTCGCCGCCTGCCGCGACGAAGGCGGCATAGGGCTTCTCGTCGACTCCGCGCAGCTCCCGCCTGGAGAGGTCGATCCGTTGGACCGAGAAGTCGGTGTTCTCGGTGGCGGCTCCGAAGCCGGGGAAGTGCTTGCCGGTGGCGACGACGCCGCCGGCCTGCAGCGCCTTCGCGAAGGGGACGGCGGTGGCGCTGACGCGGGCGGCGGTCGCGCCGAAGCTCCGTTCGGTTTCGGCGATGACGCCGCCGGGACGGCCGACGTCGAGCACCGGGGCCAGGTCGACGTTGATGCCGACGTCGCGCAGGTTGGCGGCGGTGCGGCGGCCCTGGCTGGCGCTGAAGGAGGCGCCGCGGGCGCCCATCTGGCGCGCGGAAGCCGTGGGCGCGCCGTCGAGCCGCTTGACCAGGCCTCCCTCCTGGTCGGTCATCACCAGCAGCGGGTCGCGCAGCTTCGGCGGTCGCCGGATCCCCTGCAGCCGGTCGATCAGCCGGCGCCCGGCGGCGCGGCTGGGAAGGTTCTCCGCGAAGAGGACGACCCCGGCCACCCGTCCCTGCGCGACCGCCTCGCGCAGATCCGGCGGGACAGAGGTGCCGCGCAGGCCGACGACGATCCGCTCCCCGGCCAGCACTTGCGGCGAGAGCGTTTCCGCCACGCTCGGCCGCGGAGCGGCGGCCTCGTCCCCCAGCGTCGCGCCGCAGGCGAAGGCGCCGGCGGCAAGCAGCGCCAGCACCCCGATCGCAACCTTCCGCCGCCGCGCCAGAGCCCGCTCCATCGCGCCGATACTAGGCGTCCGGGGCGGTTCCTAGGGTGCCTGCCGATGCCGCCCCTGATCACCGCTGACGAGGCCCGCGCCTACGGCCGCCTCACCGAGCACGCCGAGATCGAAGCCCTGGTCGAACGCGCCTGGGAGGTGCGGGTCGAGAACTTCGGCGACTCGACCGACATGTGCTCGCTGGTCAACGCCAAGTCCGGAGGCTGCGCCGAGGACTGCGGCTTCTGCGCCCAGTCGCGTTACGCCGAGGCCGACACGCCGATGCACGCGATGATGGAGCCGGAGCAGATCCTCGAGCACGCGAAGGCGGCCGAGGCGGCCGGCGCCCACCGCTTCTGCATGGTCACCCAGGGCCAGGGGCTCTCCAAGCGGGACTTCCAGAAGATCGTCGAGGGGGCGAAGCTCGTCGCCGAGCAGACCAACCTCAAGCGCTGCGCCTCGATCGGCCACATGTCGAGCGAGCGGGCGAAGGCGCTGAAGGAGGCCGGCGTCCAGCGCGTCCACCACAACGTCGAGTCGGCCCGCTCCTACTACCCGGAGGTCTCGACCACGGTCCGCTACGAGGGCCGGCTGCGGACGATCCAGGCGGTCAAGGAGGCCGGGCTCGAGACCTGCGTCGGGGGGATCCTCAACCTCGGCGAGAGCGAGGAGCAGCGGGTCGAGATGGCCTTCGAGCTCTCCGAGATCAACCCGACCTCGGTTCCGATCAACCTCCTGATCCCGAAGGAGGGGACGAAATTCGGCGAGCGCGAGGTGATGGACCCGTGGGAGGTCGTGAAGTGGATCGCGATCTTCCGCCTGATCATCCCCGGCGCCCTCTTCCGCCTCTGCGGCGGCCGGGTCGAGAACCTCGGCTCGATGCACAAGCTCGCGGTCAAGGCCGGCCTCAACGGGGTGATGATGGGGAATTTCCTGACCACGCTCGGGGCCGAGCCGGCCGAGGACCGGGCAATGTTCGAAGAGCTCGGCCTCAACGTCGCCCGCCAGGCCGACAACGGCGCCAACCCGCGCCCCGACAACCGCTCCGGCTGGCTCGAGGGCGAGGCCCCGGCGACGCCGATCGACGAGCTGGTCGACAGCCAGGAAGAGGCGAACTTCTGGGATCCCTCGACCCAGCTGCGGGTCGTCAAGAAGTCGAAGAAGCCGCCGTCCTACCCGCGGGCGGCGTGACTGACGTAGCCGAGCGGCTCGAGGAGCTCCGCGAGCGGGGCCTCCACCGGCGGTTGCGGTTGATCGAGGGAGCGCAGGGACCGACGGTCACGCTTGACGGGCGTCCCGTCCTCCTCCTCTGCTCGAACAACTACCTCGGGCTCGCCGACCGGGCCGAGGTGCGGGAGGCGGCGGCGGAGGCGGCGCTGCGCTGGGGCGCCGGGGCGGGGGCCTCGCGCCTGATCTCAGGGACGATGGAACCGCACCGGGAGCTGGAGTCGCGACTGGCGGACTTCAAAGGCGGCGAGGCGGCGCTGCTGTTCGGCTCCGGCTACCTCGCCAACACCGGCACGATCGCGGCGCTGGCCGGGAGCGGCGAGGTCGTCTTCTCCGACGAGCTGAACCACGCCAGCATCGTCGACGGCTGCCGGCTCTCGCGGGCGGAGACGGTCGTCTATCGCCACGGCGACGTCGAGCATCTGAGCTGGTACCTGCGCAGGGCCGGCGATCGCGCCTCGCTGATCGTCACCGACGGGGTCTTCTCGATGGACGGCGACGTGGCGCCGCTGCCGCAGCTGCTGGAGCTGGCGCGGCAGCACGGGGCGCGGTTGATGGTCGACGAGGCGCACGCGACCGGGGCGATCGGCCCCGGCGGGCGCGGCTCGGTCGCCGCCGCCGGACTGAGCGGCGAGGTCGACGTCGTCGTCGGCACCCTCGGCAAGGCGCTCGGCTCCTACGGCGCCTACGTCTGCGCCAGCGCCGAGACGGTCGAGTTCCTCGTCAACTCGGCCCGGCCGTTCATCTTCTCGACGGCGCCGCCGCCCTCGGCCGCGGGGGCGGCGCTGGCGGCGCTGGAGATCCTCGAAGCCGAGCCGGAGCTTGTCGAGCGGCTGCAGGCGAACGCGGAGACGCTGCGCTGCGCGCTTTCCGGTCACGGACTCGACGTCGGGCGCTCGACCACGCAGGTGGTCCCGCTCGAGGTTGGCGAGGCCGAGACGACGATGGAACTCTGCGAGAGGGCGCTGCTGCGCGGCGTCTTCGCCCAGGGGATCCGCCCGCCGACGGTGCCCGAGGGCTCCTGTCGCCTGCGTTTCACGGTGATGGCGACGCACCAGCGGGAGGAGCTCGTCCAGGCGGCGGCAAAAGTCGCCGCGGCGGCGCAGGCCGTGGGCCTGATCCGGTCGCAGGCACTGGCCGCCTAGCGGATCGCCGTGGCGCGCGGGCTCTTCGTCACCGGCACCGGCACCGAGGTCGGCAAGACCGTGGTCGCCGCGGCTGTCGCCCGCACGCTCGCGGCCGAAGGCCAGAGGGTCCACATCTTCAAGCCGGCCGTGACCGGGCTCGACGAAGGGGTCGAGACCGACCACGCGCTGCTGCGCCGCGCCTCCGGGTCGAGCCAGAGCGACGAGGAGATCGCCCCCTACCGCTACGGCCCGCCCGCCTCGCCCCACCTCGCCGCGGAGCTGGCCGAAGAGGAGATCGACCCGGAGCGGCTGGGCCAGGCGGTTCAGGCGGCCGCCGAAGGAGCCGACACGGTCGTCTGCGAGGGCGTCGGCGGCCTCCTCGTCCCCCTCTCCCCCAGCTACCTCGTCCGCGACCTCGCCGCCGATCTCGGTTATCCCCTCGTCGTCGTCGCCACCCCCGGTCTGGGGACGATCAACCACACCCTGCTGACGCTCGAGGCGGCGCGCGCCGCCAGCTTGGAGGTGTTGGCCGTCGTCCTCACGCCCTGGCCGGAGCAGCCATCGGATATCGAGGCCTCCAACCGCGAGACGATCGCCAGCCTCGGCGACGTCGAGATCCTCACCCTGCCCCAGCTGGACCTCGCCGACCCCCAGCGCTGGCCGGCGCTGCGTGTCTAGACGATCGCGTCGAGGCCGCCGTCGGCGAGCTCGACGGTGAAGCCGGCGGCTTGGGCGATCGCTGCGGCGCCCTCAGGATTCTCGGGCACTTTCTTCGCCTGCAGGAGCGCCCGGGCGACATCGCCGCGGACCGCCTTCGCCATGTGGGAGACGGCTTTGCGCTCGCCGTCCTGCTCGGTGAAGGCCCGCACCGCCAGCAGCGTCGCCCGCTTCGGCTTCCAGAAGGAGGTGTAGGCGCCGGAGCGCATGTCGACGATCAGCTCCCCCTCCCGATCGGGCATCGCCTCGACTAGAGCTGGGCGCCAGTAAGCCGCCGGCGCCCCAATCCCCTTCAACTTCGTCTTCGGCGGGAACTTGTAATAGGGGATGCGGTCGTCCGGCCGCACGAATCCCCAGAGCGCGCTGGCGATCAAGACCTGCCGCCGCGCCCTCGCCGGCAGCTTCGGCAGCTGCAGACGTTTGAAGAGGACGCCGGTGTAGACCTCGGCCGCCGGGGCCGCGAGCGCCTTTCGCAGATCCGGGTCGAAGGCGTCGAGCAGCCGCTCGCGCCGCTCGCCCAGCTCCTGCGCGAAGGCGAGCGAGCCGAGATCCACCGGCTCGCCCGCCTCAGGCTCGGTCTTCCCTTCCGAAGGCGGCAGCAGGATCAGCATCGAGGCGGCAGCCTATGCCTCCGCCATCGCCACCTGGGAGCTGGTGGTGGTCTTCGCTTTCGACCGGATCGCCGTCGCCCCGATCGCCGCTCCCAGCAGGGCGACGAACCCGGAGACGGTCATCGCGTGGCTGAGCGCGTAGACGAAGGCTTCGTTGCCGGCCGCGGCGACCTCATTCACCTGCGCCGCGCCGAGGCCCTGCACGTGCGGGACGGTGCCGCCGCCGAGCTGGTCGGAGATCGACTGCCGCTGGGCCTCGGTGATCCCGGTCCCGCCGAGCAGCGAGTCCAGCTTCGAGCCGACCAGGCCCTGGAAGATCGCGCCGGTGACGGCGATGCCGAGGCTGCCGCCGACCATCCGGAACATCGAGAGCACCCCGGAGGCGATCCCGGCTTTCTGCACCGGCACCGCGTTCATCGCCGCGCTGGTCATCGGCGACATCGTCATCGCGATGCCGATGCCGAGCAGCATGAACCCGGGCAGCAGGTCGAGGTAGGTCGAGTCGACCGCGATGCGGCTGAAGCTGAACAGCGAGGCGGCGACGATCGTCAGCCCGATCGCGATCAGCCAGCGCGGCCCGTAGCGGTCGGAGAGCCGGCCGGCGACCGGCGCCACGCCGACGATCATCAGGGTCGAGGGCAGGAACCGCACCCCCGCCTCCAGCGGCGAATAGTTGAGGATGTCCTGCATGTAGAGGGCGAGGAAGAAGAAGACGCCCAGCATCCCGAAGCTGATGATCATCGCCACGCAGACCGCGGCGAGGAAGTTGCGGTCGCTGAGCAGGTCGAACTGGACCATCGGCGCCTTGACCCGGTTCTCGACGAAGACGAAGGCGGGCAGCGCCAGTGCCGCGAGGATCAGCAGGCCGACGACTTCGGTCGAGCCCCAGCCCCAGGAGTTGCCCTCGACCAGGGCGAGGACGAGCGCGGTGAGGCCGACGGTCAGCACCGCGACGCCGCCGTAGTCGACCTCGCGGCCGACCGAGGTGTCGCGCGACTCGCGGACCGCGAACAGAGTCGCGATCACGGCGCCGATCGCGACCGGGATGTTGACGTAGAAAATCGCCCGCCAGCTGACGTGCTCGGTGAGGAAGCCGCCCAGCACCGGCCCGACCGCCAGGGCCAGGGCCGAGACGCCGGCCCAGGTGCCCATCGCCTTCCCACGCTCGTGGGCGGGGAAGGCGTCGGTGATGATCGAGAGCGTCCCCGGCATCATCAGCGCCGCGCCGACGCCCTGGACGACGCGGCTGAGGACCAGCGCGGTCTCGTTCGGCGCGAAGCCGGCGGTCGCCGAAGAGAGGGCGAAGATGACGACGCCGGCGAGGAACATCAGCCGCCGGCCGAAGATGTCGCCGAGCCGGCCGCCGGTCGCCAGCAGCACCGCGAAGGAGAGCGTGTAGCCGTTGATCGTCCACTCGAGGCCGCTGATCGAGGCGCCGAGGTCCTTCTGGATCGACGGCAGGGCGACGTTGACGATCGTGTTGTCGAGCATGATCATGAACAGCGCGAAGCACATCGCTCCGAGCGTCCACCACTTGCGGTTGTCGTCGGTGATCAGGTGGCGGTAACGGGTCAAGCGCGCTCACTTCCTTTCAGAGCCTCATAAGTCTGGGCGAGGTCCTCGCGCTCCATCAGCGACTCGACCGCGGCGTCGAGCTTGCGTCGCTGCGCCGCGGTGAGGGTGGTCACGAAGGCCTCGATTCCGGTCAGCCGGACGGTGACGATCTTGGCGACGAGGTTCTTGCCCTTGGCGGTGATCTTCACCCGGCGCACCCGGCGGTCGTCCGGGTCCTCGACCCGGGTCGCCAGCTTCGCCTTGACGAGGGCGTCAACCGCGCGGCTCATCGAAGGAACCGAAACGCCAAACAGCTCGGCGAGGTCCGAGACCTGCCAGGCCTGGTCGTTGCCCCCGAGGCCGCCGAGCTCGAGCAGCGCCTTGCACTGGGTCATCGAGAGACCGGTCTCCTCGATGACGCGCAGCTGGTTGCCACGGTCGTAGAGGAAGACGTGGTGCAGAAGCGCCGCTATCCGGGCGGTGGTGTCAGTCGCCTCAATCGTCGTGTTCATCACGACAATAGTTGCACACGCGCAACCTTTTCAGTTGGACAATATTTGCTCGTGTGATCCATATCACGCGCCGCTGCCGCCGTTGCCGGGGCTAACGTGCGAGCGGATGCAGCCCGACTACGCGCAGCTCGATCGCGACCACGTCTGGCATCCGTTCACCCAGCAGCAGGGGTGGAGCGAGGAAGAGCCGCTGGTGATCGAGCGGGGGGAAGGCTCCTACCTCTTCGACGTCGAGGGGCGGCGCTACCTGGACGGAACCGCGGCGCTGTGGTGCAACGTCCACGGCCACCGCCACCCGGCGATCGACGCCGCCGTGCGCGAGCAGCTCGACCGGGTCGCCCACACGACGATGCTGGGGCTGAGCCATCCCGGCGCGACCGAGCTGGCGGCGCGGCTGACCGAGATCGCCCCGGATGGCCTCTCGCGCGTCTTCTACTCGGACTCGGGCTCGACGGCGGCGGAGATCGCGCTGAAGATCGCCTTCCAGTACCAGCAGCAGCGGGGCGGCCAGCACGCGAGGCGGACCAGGTTCGTGCGCCTGCGCGAGGCCTACCACGGCGACACGATCGGCTCGGTCTCGGTCGGCGGCATCGACCTCTTCCACTCGACCTACCGGCCGCTGCTGTTCGAGACCCACGTCGCGGAGCCGGGCGACGCCGCCGACCTCGAGCGGGTGCTGGCGGCGCACGGCGAGGAGGTGGCGGCGGTGGTCGTCGAGCCGCTGGTCCAGGGCGCGGCGGGGATCCTCCTCCAGCCCGAGGGCTACCTGCGGGGGGCGCGGGAGCTCTGCGACCGCTTCGGCGTCCTCCTCGTCTGCGACGAGGTGGCGACCGGGTTCGGCCGCACCGGGACGATGTTCGCCTGCGAGCAGGAGGGCGTGGCGCCGGACCTGATGTGCCTGGCGAAGGGGATTACCGGCGGCTACCTGCCGCTGGCGGCGACGCTGGCGACGGAGGAGATCTACGAGGGGTTCCTCGGCAGCTACGAGGAGTTCAAGACCTTCTTCCACGGCCACACCTACACCGGCAACCCGCTCGCCTGCGCGGCGGCGCTGGCGAACCTCGAAGTGTTCGAGCAGGAGCGGACGCTGGAGCGGCTGCAGCCGAAGATCGCGCTGCTGGAGGAGCTGCTGGCCGAGGTCGCGGCGATAGACGAGGTGGCGGAGGTGCGCCAGAAGGGCTTCATGGTCGGGATCGACCTCGGCGACCACGACGACGCGCTGCGGATGGGCCACCGGGTGACGGTCGAGGCGCGCCGGCGCGGCGCCTTCATCCGCCCGCTCGGCAACACCGTCGTGTTGATGCCCCCGCTCTCGATCTCCGAGGAGGAGCTGCGACAGCTGGTGGCGATCGCGCGGGCCTCGATCCACGCCGCGGTGGCCGCGGCGCCCACGGAACTCCCGCAGGCTGCTTGATCCGATACTCCATCTGTGACGGATGGAGATCTGCCCCGTAGTGAGGGCATGGAGCAGACGTTGGTGGCAGAAGCAAAGGAGGCGCCGCGAGCCGCGGACCTCGCCTTCGACCGGCTTTACCGGTCCAGCCGCGACGACGTCTACGCCTACGTCGCCGGCCTGCTGCGGGACGCGGCGGCGGCCGAAGAAGTCACCGCCGCCGTCTTCGAGCGCGCCTACCGCAAGCGCAACCGCTTCGACCCCGAGCGGGGCGAGCCGCGGGCCTGGCTGTTCGGGATCGCCCGCAACGCGGCGCTGGACGAGCTGCGGCGGCGCGGTCGCCAGGCGGAGCTGACGGCCGAGCCGGCGGACCTCGACAGCCTCGGAGCCGATGAGGGCGCCGAGCGCAGCGAGCGGCTCCTCGCGGTCTCCGCGGCGCTGGAGCGGCTGGCGCCGGGCGAGCGGGAGCTGATCGCGCTCAAGTTCTTCGCCGGGCTGGAGAACCGGGAGATAGCCCGCGTCCTCGGGATCAGCGAGTCGAACGCCGGCACCAGATTGCACCGAGCGATGACCAAGCTGAGGGAGGCCTGCGATGGAAACGCCTAGGGACGATCAACTGGCCGCCGATCTGCGAGCGCTGCGGCCGACCCCCCACCCGCAGTTCGCCGATGAGCTCGACAAGCGCGCCGCCGCGGGCTTTCCGCGGCGCTCGCGCTGGCCGCGCTTTTCTTTCGCTCGCCTGCGTGCGCTCCCGCGTCGGCGCCTGATGCTGGCAACGGGAGCGCTGGCCGTGGTGGCGATCGCGGTCACGGGAGTGCTTGTCACCAGCAACGACGCCTCGGAGCAGCAAAGCGGCTCCTCCCAGCTCGGCTTCCTCAATCTCAATGACGGTGATGTGGAGGAGCCCGCCCCGACGACCTCTCCCCCCGTGGAAGCGTCTGCCGGAGAAGCGCAGCCCTCGAGGGACAGCGAGGAAGCTGCGGGTTCCGCCCTCAGCTTCGATGGCAGCAGCGGGTACGTTCAGGGCAACGCCCACCTCAGCAACCGCGCCGTCAGACGCGAAGCGCAGGTGGTCCTCGGCACCGATCCTGCCAACGTCGCCGAGAACTCGACGGAAGTCCTCGAAACCGTCCGCGCCTACGACGGCATCGTCCTGCGATCCTCCAGCCACCAGGGACCCGAGGGCGAGGCCGGGGCCCATTTCGAACTGCGGTTCCCGAGCGCGAAGCTCGCCGGCGCCCTCGCCGCCATCTCGGAGATCGGCGAACTCCGCTCGCGCTACGACACGAGCCTCGACATCACCGCCCCCACCGTCAAGGTCGGCGAACTGCTGCAGGACTCGAAAGCCCGGATCGACAGCCTGCTGGGACAGCTCGGCGCGGCGGATACCGAATCCGAGCGCGAAGCCGTCGAAGCCGAGCTGCGCCAAGAGCGCCACTACCGGGCCCGCCTTCGCATGAACCTGCAGAAGCTGCAGCGAAAGGCCCACTTCTCGCTGGTCACGGTCCGGATCGAGACCGACGCTGTCGAGGACTCCTCCGGCGGGGCCTGGGGCATCGACGACGCCGTGGGCGACGCCGGCCACATCCTCGCCGTCGCCGCCGCGGGCGCCGTCGTCGCCCTGGCGATCCTCGGCCCGATCTCCCTCGTCGTTCTGCTCGCCTGGCTCACCCACCGCGCCTGGGTCCGCCGCGAGCGCCGCCGCGTCCTCAGCTGATCCCAGACGTGTCTGAGCTTGACCCACATATGTGTGGGGAAATCTCAGACACCCCCTGCGGTTAGGGTGGGCGGCATGGAGGAGCGGCGACGGGGACCGGCGGAGATGCCCAACTTCGGGCCGCCGTCGACGCCGCGGCCAGCCGCCTCGGTGGTGCTGCTGCGGCGCGGCGGCAAGCACTCGCAGCGGGCGCTCGAGGTGCTGATGCTGCGGCGCAGCGAGGAGGCGAAGTTCATGCCCGGCGTCTGGGTCTTCCCCGGCGGCTCGCTCGACGCCGCCGACGGCGCCGAGGAAGCGGGCCTGCGCGCCTGCGCGATGCGGGAGCTGGCCGAGGAGGCCGGGATCGAGCTCGACGCCGGCGAGGAGCTCGTCCCCTTCAGCCGCTGGATCACCCCCGAGGTGATCGCGACCCGCTTCGACGCCTGGTTCTTCCTCGCCCTCGCGCCTGCCCACACACCGCCGGAACCGGACGGCGTCGAGACCACCGAGGCGCGCTGGTTCGAGCCGGCCGCGGCGCTGGCGGCTCAGGAGGCCGGTGAGCTCGTCCTCTCCTTCCCCACCCAGACGCAGCTGGGCTGGCTGGCCGAGTTCCGCACCTCCGACGAGGCGATGACGGCGTACCGGGAACGGACGCTGGAGCCGATCCTCCCCGTGGTGATCGCCGAAGACGGGGCCGAACCCCGCGTCGTTCTGCCCGGCGACCCCGACTACCCGGCCTGAGGCTGCGGGAACGGCTCCAGGCCCGCATGCCAGGGGCCGGGCGGGTAGGTGTTGATCCCGCTCTCGTCCATCTCCGACTGCAGCCGCCGGAACAGCTGCCCGGCGTTCTTCAGCGCAGCCTTCAGCTCGTCCTCGCTGCGCTCGCGCAGCCGCCAGAGGAACCAGAGCTGGCACTCGTTGACGCCGAAGTCGATCTCCCCGTCCATCGTCGTCACCCAGCTGAGGAAGCCGGGGCTGAACAGCTCCCGCAGCTGCACCGGGTCGTACTCGCTCGGGACCGTCGCCAGGAAGCGCCGGTTGAAGTCGATCGACTCGAACTCGACCTTACGCTGAAAGCGCTGCGTCACCACCTCGTGCCCCTCGATCGACTCGACGTTGAAGGCCGGCACCACCTGCGCCAGGTCGGGCATGTGGGACTTGGCGAGGATCGCGGTCGGCAGCACCGCCTTGCTGAAGAAGCCTCCGACCTCCTTTTCGTCGGCGTCGCAGCAGGCACCCCAGAAGCCCTCCCTGAGCTGACCGGTGAGGCGGTTGACGCCGCCGACACAAAGGGCCACCGGCCCGTCCTTCGGATTGATCCCGCCGACCGGCTCGTAGGTAAGCCCGTTGCGCTCGCCGTAGCGCCGCACGGTCTCGGCCCACTCCTGAGCTTCTTGCTTCGCGCCCACGCCGCGATCCTACGCGTCGCAGATCCGGCGTTCGTCCTTTGTCGCCTATAGGGCTACAAAGGACGAACGCCGCAGCGTTAGGATGCCCTCAACCTCGGTTCGACAACAGGAGCCTTCATGACCATCGCCATCATCGTCGTCGTCGCGATCATCATCCTCGCGGTCCTCTACTACATCGCGAAGCGCAACTCGATCATCGCCTCGCGCAACCGCGTCGACGAGTCCTGGAGCGGGATCGACGTGCAGCTGAAACGGCGCCACGACCTCGTCCCCAACCTGGTCGAGACGGTCAAGGGCTACGCCGAGCACGAGAGCGCGACCTTCGAGAAGACGACCCAGGCGCGGGCGGCGGCGATGCAGGCGCAGGGCGTCCAGGAGACCGCCAAAGCCGAGCAGCAGCTGACTCAGGCGCTGGCCGACGTCAAAGCGGTGGCCGAGAACTACCCGACCCTGCGGGCGACCGAGAACTTCCAGCAGCTGAGCCGCAACCTCTCCGAGCTCGAGGACGAGATCCAGGCCTCGCGGCGGATCTACAACTCCAACGTCCAGTCCTACAACACGGACATCCAGCAGTTCCCGGGCTCGATCATCGCCAATCAGGGCAACTTCACCCCGCGCGAGTACTTCGAGATCGAGGACGCCAGCGAGCGCAACGCGCCGCAGGTCAGCTTCGGCAAATAGTCCTGGCCGCGCAGCCAGGACCTCTAATATCCAGGGTGATGACGACCGAGACCAAAGACGCGACGCTCTGGATCTGCGACAGCTGCGGGTTCATCTACGACCCGGCGATCGGCGATCCGGACGGCGGCATCCCGCCTGGAACCGCCTTCGAGGACATCCCCAAGGACTGGTTCTGCCCGGTCTGCGGCGCCCGCACGACGGACTTCCGCCCGCTCGAGCCCGGCGAGGCCTAGGCCAGCGGTGAGGTTGGGGCGATGAGCCAGTACGACTACGACTGGATCGTCGTCGGCTCCGGCTTCGGGGGGTCGGTCTCGGCCCTGCGCCTGGCCGAAAAGGGCTACAAGGTCGCGGTCCTGGAGTGCGGCAAGCGCTTCACCGACAAGGACTTCCCGAAGTCGACCTGGGACCTGCGGCGCTACTTTTGGGCCCCCCGGCTGGGCCTCCGCGGCATCTTCCGCCTCTCGACCTTCAAGGACGTCTCCGTGGTCAGCGGCAGCGGCGTCGGCGGCGGCAGCCTCGGCTACGCCAACACCCTCTACATCCCGCCGCAGAAGTTCTTCCAGGACCCGCAGTGGGCGGACCTCGCCGACTGGCAGCGCGAGCTCGCCCCCCACTACGCCGAAGCGCAGCGGATGCTCGGCGTCGTCCACGTCGAGACCGACGACGCCGCCGACGACCTCCTGCGCGAGTACGGCGAGCAGATCGGCGTCGGCGACACCTACCAGAAGACCCCGGTGGGGATTTACTTCGGCGAGTCCGGGAAGACCGTTCCCGACCCCTTCTTCGGCGGCGAGGGGCCTGACCGCACCGGCTGCACGCTCTGCGCCCGCTGCATGGTCGGCTGCCCCGTCGGGGCCAAGAACACGCTGGTCAAGAACTACCTCTATCTGGCCGAACAGCGCGGGGTCGAGGTGATCCCCGACCGCACCGTGACCGAGATCCGCCCGATCGGCGCCTACGACGGCAGCGACGGCTACACGGTCGCCAGCGAGCGGTCGGGAATGATCCCCGGCCGCGGCAAGCGGACCCTGCGGGCACGCGGGGTGGTTGTCGCCGCCGGCGCCCTCGGCACCAACAAGCTGCTGCAGCGCTGCCGCCTGAACAACGCCCTCCCCCGCATATCCGAGCGGCTCGGCGAGCTGGTGCGGACCAACAGCGAGATGATCCTCGCCGTCACCGTCCCCGAGGACTACCCCGAAGACCTGACCAAGCGGGTGGCGATCAGCGGCAGCATCTACCCCGACGCCGACACCCACATCGAGACCGTCAGCTACGGCAAGGCCGGCGACTCGATGAGCCTCCTCTACACGCTGCTGGTCGGCGACGGCACCCGCGTCACCCGCCCGCTGAAGCTGCTCGGGCAGATGCTCCGCCACCCGGTCCGCTTCGCCAAGGTGATCTACCCGAAGAACTGGTCGCGGCGGACGATCATCCTGCTGGTGATGCAGACGCTCGACAACGCGATCTCCCTGCGTCCGAAGCTGAAACGGTCGGGCAACGTCTGGCTGCAGACCGAACAGGACCCGGAGAAACCGAACCCGACCTTCATCCCGATCGCCAACGAGGCGGCAGAATGGCTGGCGGAGCGCACCGGCGGCGTCGCGCAGAGCTCGATGACCGAGGCGCTGCTGAACGTGCCGACCACCGCCCACATCCTCGGCGGGGCGGTGATCGGGCACGGGCCCGAGGACGGCGTCGTCGACGCCAACCAGCGGGTCTTCGGCTACGAGAACCTGCTCGTCTGCGACGGCTCGGCAGTGCCGGCGAACGTCGGCGTCAACCCCAGCCTGACGATCACCGCACTAGCCGAGCACGCGATGGAGCAGGTTCCCGCAGCCAACGAGCAGCGGACCTACGAGGCAAACCTCTCGCCAACGTAGTCCCAGTTGACGACGTTCCAAAAGGCGTCGAGGTATTCCGGGCGCTTGTTCTGGTACTTCAGGTAATAGGCGTGCTCCCAGACGTCGGCGCCGAGCAGCGGCGTGGTGCCGTCGGAGATCGGCGAGTCCTGGTTCGGGGTCGAGACCACGGCGAGGCCGCTCGAGTCCTTGACCAGCCAGGCCCAGCCGGAGCCGAAGCGGGCGATGCCGGCGTTTTTGAACTCCTCCTTGAAGGAGTCGAAGGAGCCGAAGGTCTCCGAGATCGCCGAGCCCAGCTCGCCGCCCGGCTCGCCGCCGCCGTCGGGGCTCATCATCTGCCAGAAGAGGGTGTGGTTGTAGTGGCCGCCGGCGTTGTTGCGGACCGCGGCCTGCTTGTCGCCCGGCAGCGCTGAGAGGTTGCGGAGGACGTCCTCGACGTCGCGGTCGGCCCACTCGGTCCCCTCGAGGGCGCCGTTGGCTTTGTCGACGTAGGCCTGGTGGTGCTTGTCGTGGTGGATGCGCATCGTTTCCTCGTCGATGTGAGGCTCGAGCGCGTCGTAGGGGTACGGCAGGTCCGGTACGGAGAAAGCCATCGCAACTGCTCCTTCGGTCGTTTTGAAGTCCGAGCGGAGCCTAACTATTCCGCTTGCTGTGGCGGCGCTTCGGCTTCGCCGCCGAGGTCGCCGCCGCTGCCGATCCGCGGCACCGTGCCGGCGTCCCCCCCGGTCCATTCGTTGAACCGGTACCAGGCGGGCTTGGCTTCGCGCTTGCCCGTCAGCAACCCGGCCGAGCGGCAGAAGCTGCAGCTGCCCCCCTCGTCGGTCCAGGTGAACCACCAGGCGCCGCGGACCTTCCAGCGGGTGCGGTTGGCGGAGAGCATCGCGAAGGCCTTCGACAGCTGGTCGGCCTGGCCCCAGAGGCCGCGCTGCCAGCGGGTCGGGCCGCTCTGCGATCCCCAGCCCAGCTCGGTCACGAAGAGCGGGGTGGCGCCATCGTGGTGACGGCGCATGATCCGCCGCAGGTTGGTCAGCTGCGTCCCCATCGCCCGCGCGTCGGCGACGTAGGGGTGGAGGGCGACGCCGTCGAAGAAGCGCTTGATCGGCCGGGCGCGGTAGAGGCGCGAGAGGAAGTCGCCGGAGGCGACGTTGGGCGGGATCTGCAGCGGCCGCCCGAAGAGGCCGCCGACGATCACCTTCGAGCCGGGGGCTTCCCGGTGGATGACCCGGCCGGCGATCCGGAGCAGGACCGCGAAGCGCTTCGGTTCCGGTCGGGAGGCGAAGCTGACGATGTTCTCCTCGTTCCAGATCTCCCAGCGCCGCATCGGCAGGTAGGGCAGTTCGTCGGCTTCGGCTTCTTCGCGCCAGAAGGAGCCTTCGGGGCCGTAGCGCCGCACCGCGGCCCGCAGGAACGAGGCCCAGGCGCGGCGCTGCCAGCCGCTGGCGACCGGGAGGTCGATCCCCTGCCTGGCGACCCATTCCGGGGAGCTGGTGACGAAGGGGAAGATCTCGATCCCTTCCCGCGCCGCCAGCCGCACCTCGTGGTCGAAGCCCTCCCAGTCGCGTTCGGAGAAGGCCGGGTTCTCCGGCTCGATCGAGCTCCAGTTGAGCGGCATGCGGACGCTGTAGACGCCGGCTTCGCGCATCAGCCGGTAGTCCTTGGCCGTTCCCGAGTTCTGCGGCGAGACCCCGATGAAACCCGGCGGCAGGTACCCAGCAGCGCCCGCCGGCCAGATCGCCAGCAGCGCCAGAACGAGGATTGGGATCAGCCTGCGCGCCATCGTCATCGCTTGGAACAGCTCCACTGCCCAAAGTAGCGCCACCCCCTCCCCGGCGCCCCCTTCCCCGCTTCTGAGATAATCAGCCCTCTCGGGGCGTGGCGCAGCCTGGTAGCGCGCACCGTTCGGGTCGGTGAGGTCCCCGGTTCAAATCCGGGCGCCCCGATGAGCGTCAGGGCTTCGCCGGCGTGCTTTCGACCAGGAATTCGGAGAGTTCGTGGAGTTCGGCCGGCGAGAGCGATTCGCCGTAGTCCTTGGGCATCACGTTCGCCGAATAGCCTTCGATCACCTCGAGGTTGGGGTTGACGACCATCTCTTCGATGCCCGCGGTGTCGTCGTCGGGAGCCAGCGATTCGTCGAGGTTCGGCCCGACTTCACCGGTCGAACCCACCGCCGCGAGCGTGTGGCAGCTCCCGCAGCCGTTGTCGGCGAACACCTGGGCGCCGGCGCCACCGGCTGCCGGTTCTCCTCCTGCTTCTTGGCTGGAGGCTTCCTGTGCTTCCGTCGCGGAGGCGTGGATGGTTTCGGTCTTCGGGGACGAGCCGAGATCGCCGACCAGCAGCCCCCCCACGAACGCGATGACCGCCACCGCGAGGAATGCCCATGCTTCGGTCAGCCAGCCCTTCCTGCTCAAACGCCGCATCGCATCTCCTCCCGGGACAGCATCGTGTGCATCAGCTTGCGTAACGCTAAGGCTCGGGATCGGGACCGGACATCAGTAGACCCCCACATCCGACCGCGAGACCGTCGCTGCAGGGACTTGGCGTGACGGTAGGCTCCCGGTGATGGTCCCTGAGTTCGAGGTCCACGAGGCGAACCTGCACGGGCACCGCGCGGTCTACCGGACCATCGGCAGCGGGCCGAACGTGGTCCTGATCCACGGGATGATCAACTCCTCGCGGCACTGGGAGGCGGTGGCGCAGCGGCTGGCCCCGAGCTACAGGGTGATCGCGCCGGACCTGATCGGGCACGGGGATGCGGCGACGCCGCGGGGGGACTACTCGCTGGGCGCCCACGCGGCGAGCATCCGCGACCTGCTGACGACGATCGGGGTGGAGCGGGCGACGATCGTCGGGCACTCGCTCGGCGGCGGCGTCGCGATGCAGTTCTTCTACCAGTTCCCCCAGCGCACCGAGCGCCTGGTGCTGGTCTCCAGCGGCGGCCTCGGGCACGACGTCAGCCCGCTGCTGCGCGGGGCGGCGCTGCCCGGCTCGGCGGCGCTGCTGCGGCTGGCGACGCGGCCGCGGCTGGTCGGGGCGCTGGCGGCGACGGGGGCGAAGCTGCGCGAGCGCGGCAACTCCACCGGGGTCTACCTGCAGGCCGTCGCCCGGGCGCTGGGGCCGCTTCAGGAGCCCGGCTCCCGCCGCGCCTTCCTGCAGACGCTGCGCTCGGTGATCGACGTCCAGGGTCAGAAGGTCAGCGCCAGCGACCGCCTCTACCTGCTGAAGGAGATGCCGACCCTGATCGTCTGGGGCGAGCGTGACCGCACGATCCCGCTCGAGCACGGCCTCGAAGCCGAGCGCTCGATCCCCAACTGCCGCTTCGAGACCCTCCCCCGCGCCGCCCACTTCCCCAACCTCGAAGATCCCGAGGGCCTGGCCGGGATCCTCGACGATTTCCTCGCCACCACCGCCCCCGCCCACATCGTCGACTCCGAGTGGCGGGAAGTGATCGCGCCGCGTGCGCGCCTGCGCCGCGTCGCCTAAAAGCGCGGCTACGCCGCCACTTCGGCGATCGCCGCTTCGACCTCGTCCAGGGACGGGCCTTCCTGCAGGGTCACGGTCCCGTTCGGCCCGCTGATGACCATCCCCTGGCCGGTGCGGATTTCGAGGTTGCGGCCGAGTTCCTCGTAGCTTTCGAGGCGCTGCTCGATCGGCCCGCCCTTCTGGCCGTTGTCTTCGAGGTCCTTCTCCCATTCTTCGATTTCGAGTTCCTCGACGCCGCCGGCGACTGAGGACAGGAAGTCCTGGTCGATACCGAAGCGTTCGGCTTCCTTCTGATTGCGGAAGAAGAGGTAGATGTACTGCCAGCCGTAGCCCTGGTCGGCCGCCGCCTCGGCGCCGTAGAAGCCGAGCTGCTCGGGCTGGACGCTGTTCGAGTAGTGGCGCCAGAGCAGCTTCACGTCGCCGGGCCGCGCGTACTTTTCCGTCAGCGCCGGGATCGTCGAGAGGAAGTCTTCGCGGCAGTCGTCGCACTGGATGTCGTTGAAGACCTGGATGGTCACCGGGGCGTTGTCGGAGCCGAGCCGGTCACCTTCCTGCGGGATGCCGCCGAAGAGGCCCTGGGCTTCGGAGATGCCTTCGAGATGGACGACGGGGTCGCCCGGCTCCTGCGTCGCCATCTCGACGATCGTGTAGCCGAGCGCGAAGAGGCCGAGGGCGAGCACGGCGATGATCCATAGCCTGCCCCGCCGGGGCAGAGGCTTGACGGCGACTTCAGAGGACACTTCCCCCATTATCCCGTTGACGGCATCCGGGCGGCGCGGTAGACATGGTGCTACCCAGTTTTCAACGACCCTGGAGGTCATCGATGGCCCACCACCTGACGCCCGCCGAGCTCGCCGACCAGATGCAGATGGAGCGACAGGAGGTGATCGGAAGATGCGTCCAGATGGGGGTCCCGATCTACCACGGCCGGATCGACAGGACGCTGTTCGAAGTATCGCTGCGCAACCTCGGCGCGAGCGGCTCGCGCCAGGCCCACCGCCAGAACCGGCGCTGAACTAGACTCCCCGCGGATGTCGGGGAGAGGCACCAACTCGAAGACCGTCGCCGACCTGCTGCCGCGTGCAGCAGAGCAGTACGGCGCCAAGGTCGCAGTCCGCTACAAGGAGGGCGACCAGTGGGTCAGCAAGACCTTCGAGGAGGTGCGGGAGATCGTCCGCCCCCTCGCCTTCGGGCTGGTCACGCTCGGGGTGGAGAAGGGGGACCGGGTCTCGATCCTCGGCAACACCCGGCCGGAGTGGACCTACTTCGACTTCGCCGCGCTCTCGATCGGCGCCACCGTCGTCCCGATCTACCAGACGAACTCGCCCGAGGAGTGCCGCTACGTCCTCGACAACTCCGACTCGAAGGTGGTCGTGGTCGAGGACGCCGAACAGCTGGAGAAGGTGCGCGCGGTCCGCGACCAGCTGCCGCAGCTGGAGCAGATCGTGCTGATGACGGGCAGCGCCGAGGACGCGATCTCGATGGAGGACCTGGCGGCCAAAGGCGCCGGCGGCGACGAAGCCACCTGGGCGACGCTCTACGAGGCGGTCACGCCGGAGGACATCTGCACCTTCATCTACACCTCGGGCACGACCGGGCCGCCGAAGGGCTGCATCATCAGCCACGGCAACTACCGGGCGATGCTGAACATGGTCAACGGGGTCAGCGTCATCGAGGACGAAGACCTCGCCTACCTCTACCTGCCCCTCGCCCACTCCTTCGCCCTGCTGATCCAGTTCGGCACCTTCGACCTCGGCACCACGCTCGCCTACTGGGAGCGTGACCCGCTGAAGATCCTCCCGAACCTGGCTGAGCTGAAGCCCACCTACTTCCCCTCGGTGCCGCGGATCTTCGAGAAGATCTACACCGCCGCGACCAGCGCGATCGAGAAAGAGGGCGGCCTCAAAAAGGCGATCTTCAACTGGGCGATCGGGGTCGGGGAGAAGATGCGCGCGGCCGAACGCTCCGGCCGCCGGCCCGGCTTCCTGCTGCAGCGCCAGTACGCCTTCGCCGACAAGCAGGTGCTGTCGAAAATCCGCGGCCTCTTCGGCGGCCGCATCCGCCTGGCCGTCTCCGGCGCCGCCCCGATCAACCCGGAGATCCTCCGCTTCTTCGACGCCGCCGGCGTCCTCGTGCTCGAGGGCTGGGGGATGACCGAGACCTCGACCGCGGCGACGATCTCCACCCCCGAGGACTTCAAGGTCGGGACGATCGGCAAACCGTTCCCGGGTTGCGAGGTGAAGATCGCCGAGGACGGCGAGATCCTCGTCAAGGGGCCGAACGTCTTCCAGGGCTACCACAAGAACCCCGAGGCGACGGCCGAGACGATCGTCGACGGCTGGCTCCACACCGGCGACATCGGCGAGATCGAGCCCGACGGCTTCATCAAGATCACCGGTCGCAAAAAGGACATCATCATCACCGCGGGCGGCAAGAACATCACCCCCGCCAACCTCGAGGCCGAAATAAAGCAGCACCCGCTGGTCTCCCAGTGCGTCGTCGTCGGCGACCGCCGCCCCTACCTGGTGGCGCTGGTCACCCTCGACCCCGAAGAGGCGGTCAAATACGCCCAGGAGCACGACCTCCCGGAGGACCCGGCCCAACTCGCGCAGAACCCCGACGTCAAGACCGCGATCGAAGCCCATGTCGACAAGATCAACCAGAATTTCGCCCGCGTCGAGCAGGTCAAGAAGATCTCCATCCTCCCCCACGACCTCTCCCAGGAGTCAGGCGAGCTGACCCCGACCCTGAAGGTAAAGCGCGCCGTCGTCGCCCAGAAGCACGAGGGCGCAATCGAGCAGCTCTACGCGGCCTAGCTTCGTCTTGGGTGAGGCGGGAGAGGGGAGCGTGGGTACCCCCTCTGGGAGCACCTCCGCCGCGAGAACTGCAGCAACCTGCTGACGCCCCAAAGCTGTCGGCGCGGCTCCATGCTGAGTACCCAGAGGGGGGCACCCACATCCCCTTTCAACAGGTTCTGCTGGACGAGCTAGGGCCTGGCTCCGAGGTAGATAGGGAGGGTCGGGTGGGGGTCGCTGGGTACTCAGCATGGAGCCGCGCCAGTAGGTTCGAGGCGTCAGCCAAAGGCGATTCACGCGGCGGAGGTGCTCCCAGCGACCCCCACCCGACCCTCCCCCAACGCCTGAAGAACTAGGAAGCCTCGCCCGATTGGCGTAGGAGCACCGAGGTCGTCTGCTCGAGGACGCGCTTCCAGGCGGAGGTCTGCTCGGGCTCCTCTTCCGATGCCTTTTCGACGACGCGGCGGACGCGGCGCTCGGAGATCTCGAGGCCATGGCGCTCGGCGATCTCCTTGTAGCGGTCGTAGTCGGCGGCGAGGGCGGCCGTGACGGTTTCGAAGCCGTGGCGGGCGATCTTGAGGCGGCGCGAGTAGTCCATGATCGGGGTGCCGAACATCAGCTCGTCGTTGGGCTCGGGCTCGAGCAGGACGATGTCGACGCCCGGGTACTTCTCCTGCCACTGCTCGACGGCCTGGTGCAACCGCTGGTGGGCGATCAGGCGGAAGGTCTGGTTGGCGATCGCCGGCAGGCCCATGTCGGAGACGCGGCGGACGCGGCGGCCGAAGACGGTCGGGATCGTCTTCTCGAAGTCGTTGACGTAGGGGACCAGCGGGTTGACGACGACGATGAACTTGGCGCCCTTTTCGACCGCGATGTCGACGTTGGTGGTCGAGCGGATGCCGCCGTCGACGAACTGACGCCCTTTCAGGTCGACCGGCTTGTAGACGAGCGGCAGGCAGGTCGAGCACTCGACCGCTTTGGAGATCGGCACGTCGGACCACTCCTCTTCGCCGAAGACGATCCGCTCGCAGGTGTCGAGGTCGGTGGCGGTGAGGTAGAGCTCGTGCTCGAGCAGGCGGAAGTCGTTGACGCGGCCGGCGTCGCCGAGCGCTTCCTCGACGTACTCGGAGAGGCCGGAGCCGGAGTAGAGGCCGGTCGGGAGGGCCTCGGCCAGGCCGACGCCGATGTCCATCGCCGAGAACTCGCCGATCCGTACCAGCGAGCGCAGCAGCTCGAGCGTACGCAACGGCAGAGCCGCCCCTTTGGCGAGGAAGCCGAGGTAGTTGGGCTTCAGCACCTTGTCGAGGTCGAGGTCTGCAAGCCCCAGGTCGTCGTCGGAGTTGATCACCTGCATCATTTCCTCGGGGGTAATCCCGTTGGCCAGCATCGAGGCGACGAAGGAGCCGGCGCTGGTGCCGACGTAGACGTCGAAGTTGTTGACGGTGCTGTTGACCGCGAGCAGGTCGAGGGCCCGCAGGGCGCCGATCTCGTAGACGCCGCCGGTGAAGCCGCCGCCGCCGAGCACCAGCGCCGTCTTCGAGGGCTTCTTGCGCCGGCCTTTCCGCTTGCGCGGTTTGGACTCGATGTCTACGACTTCACCCATACGTGCAGTATTCCAGGGACAGAGGTCATCTTCGACCGCTACCTTCCTCGTCTCGCGTGTTCGGAAACCCAGTGAAACGCATCCTGCTCCCGCTTTTGGTCGCCTCAGCAGGCCTTTTTCTGCTTCTGGCGGGCGCCGCACAGGGCTCCGCGACGTGCGATCGGATGCGGGCGTGGCTGCACCAGGGCGGCGGCTCGGCAAGCGGCCTGCTCGTCGTCGACGCCGGCTCCGGGCAGGTGATGTGCGCCAGCGCCCCCGACCGCTCGCGCCCCCTAGCCTCGAACATGAAGCTGTTCACGACCTCCGCCGCGCTATCCAAGCTAGGCCCCGAACACCGGATCTCGACCAAGGTCTTCCGCGACGGCCGCGTCGACGCCAACGGGGTCCTCCACGGCAGCCTCTACCTGCAAGGCGGCGGCGACCCGACCTTGGGGACGCCGGGCTTCTACGGCAGCTACCTCGGCGGCCTCGGCACCAACGTCTTTTCCCTCACCCCACAGGTCAAGGCGGCAGGGATCACCGCGATCACCGGCCGCCTCTACGCCGACGACACGATCTTCGACCGCCGCCGCGGCGTCGCCGACTCCGGCTACGCGACCAGCCCCTACATCGGCCCCCTCTCCGGCCTCGCCTTCAACTCCGGCTTCAGTGGCGCCACCAGCTCCAGCGGCTTCTCGTCGGACCCAGCGAAGCTGGCGGCGAGGAAGCTGGTCGCCTCGCTGCGCAGGGTCGGCATCCGCGCGCCGTCGCAGGTCGCCCTGCGCCCGACCCCGCCGAACGCCGCCCGCGTCGCCCTCGTCCGCTCCCCGAGCCTCGACCGCATCGTCAACCTCACCGACGTCTACTCCGACAACTTCTTCGCCGAGACCCTGATCAAGCTGCTGGGAGCCGAATTCGGCGGCGCCGGCACCACCGGCGCCGGGGCCGGCGTGGTCGAGGCCTTCGCCCGCTCCCACGGCTCCTCGGTCCAGGCCGTCGACGGCTCCGGCCTCACCCGCTCCAACCGCTCCAGCCCGCGGGAGATCGTCGACCTGCTGCTGGGGATGCAGGCTGACCCGGCGGGAGAGGAGTTCATCCAGGACCTTGCCCTGGCCGGCCACGAGGGCACCGTCGCCAGCCGCATGGAGGGGACCGCCGCCTACGGCCGCTGCCGCACCAAGACCGGCACGATCAGCGGCGTCAGCAACCTCTCGGGCTACTGCTTCAACCGCAGCGGCCGGGTGATGGCCTTCTCGGTCCTGATGGCGGGGGTCGGCAACCTCAGCCTCGCCCACCTCGACCAGGACCGGATCGCCGGCGCCGTCGCCGGCTACTGAAGAGCGGAGGAGCGTTACCGCCCGACCAGCTCGCGCAGCGCCGCTTCGTCGAGGATCTCGGTGCCGAATTTCTCCGCTTTGGCGAGCTTGGAGCCGGGGTTTTCGCCGGCGACCACGTAGTCGGTTTTCTTCGACACCGAGCTCGTCACCTTGCCGCCGGCCGACTTCACCATCGCCGCCGCCTCCTCGCGGGTCAGCTCCGGCAGGGTGCCGGTGAGGACGACCGTTTTGCCTTCCAGCGGCCCACCCTCCTGGCGACGTTCGGAGGGGTCGGCCTCCAGCCGCAGTCCCTTTTCCCGCAGCTTCTCGACCAGCGCCCAGGTGGCGTCGTCGGTGATCGACTCGCTGATCTGCACCGCCATGATCGGCCCGACCCCCTCGACCTCCTCGATCGCCTCCGGATCGGCCTCGTGGAGGGCGTCGATCGAGCCGAAGTGGTCGGCCAGCGCCTCGGCGGTGACGTAGCCGACGCCGGGCAGACCGAGCGCGTAGAGGACACGTTTGAAGGGTCGCCGCCGCGAGGACTCGATCGAGGCGACGAGGTTGCGGGCCGAGGTCTCGCCGAAGCGGTCGAGCTCGACCAGGCGCTCCTCGGTGAGGTCGTAGATGTCGGCGACGTCGGCGATCAGGCCTTCCTGGAGGAAGCGCAGCGCCTGCTTTTCCCCCATCCCGTCGATGTCCATCGCCCCCTTGCTGACAAAGTGTTTGACGGCCTGGAAGGACTGCCCGGGGCAGCCGGTGCGGTTGGGGCAGATCGTGAAGACCGAGTCCTCGGGTTTGACCGTCTCGGTCCCGCAGGCGGGGCACTTCTTCGGCGGCTTCGGCTTCCGCGTCCCCTTCGGCCGCCGCTGGGTGATCGGCGAGACCACCTGCGGGATCACATCGCCGGCCCGCATCACCACCACCTCGTCGCCCTCGCGGACCTCCTTGCGGGCGAGGTCCTCCTCGTTGTGGAGGGTGGCGGTGGTGACGGTGACGCCGCCGACGTGGACCGGCTCCAGCATCGCGAAGGGGACGAGGTGGCCGGTGCGGCCGACGTTCCAGACCACCTTCTTCAGCTTCGTCGTCGCCGTCGTCGGCGGGAACTTCCAGGCGATCGCCCAGCGTGGCTCGCGCCCGACGACGCCGAGCTCACGCCAGAGCGCCTTCTCGTCGACCTTGACGACGACGCCGTCGATCTCGTAGTCGAGCTCGTCGCGACGCTCCTCCCACCAGTGGCAGCGCTTGACGACTCCCTCGACGCCCTGGTGGTGGTCGGTGTCGGGGTTGACCTTGAAGCCCTTCTCCCGCAGCCATTCGACCTCGGCCATGTGGGTCGGCAGGTCGAGCCCGCGCACTTTGCCGATCCCGTAGAACCAGGTCGAGAGCGGCCGTTCGGCGGCCAGCGCCGGGTCGAGCTGGCGGATCGAGCCGGCGGCGGAGTTGCGCGGGTTGGCGAAGGTGGGTTCGCCGGCCTCGGCTCGGCGCTCGTTCAGCGCTTTGAAGGCGGCGATCGGCAGGTAAACCTCGCCACGGACTTCGACCAGCTCCGGAGCGGCGCCTTTCATCTTCAGCGGCACCGAGCCGATCGTGCGCAGGTTCTGGGTCACGTCCTCACCAATGCGGCCGTCGCCGCGGGTGGCGCCGCGGACCAGCACCCCGTCCTCGTAGGTGAGGGTGATCGCGAGGCCGTCGATCTTCGGCTCGGTCGTGTAGCTGAACTCCGAGGCGGTGATGTCCATCCGCTTGAGGTGGTTGGCGATCCGGTTCTCCCAGCCGCGCAGCTCCTCCTCGTTGCGGGCGTTGCCGAGCGAGAGCATCTGCTCGAGGTGCTCGACCTGCTGGAAGCGGTCGAGCGGCGGCGCCCCCACCCGCTGCGTCGGCGAGTCCGGCGTCCGCAGACCCGGGTGCTCCTCCTCCAGCGAGCGCAGCTCGTTCAGCAGCGCGTCGTAGTCGTCGTCGCCGATCTCGGGGTCATCGAGGACGTAGTAGAGGTGGTTGTGGCGGGCGAGGAGCTCCCGCAGCTCCGCCGCGCGCTGCTCGGCCTGCGCGCTCACGCCGTCGCCGAGCTCGCCAGCATCTCCTCGAAGCCCCACTCCCGCAGCCGCTCGATGCCGCCGTGGTCGGTGAGGTCGAAGTGGATCGGGGTGACCGCGATGCGCCCGTTCTCGACCGCGTAGAGGTCGGTGCCCTCGATCTCCTCGTAGCCCGGCTGCCAGCCGTAGATCTCGTAGTGCTTGCGCCCGTCGGCCTCGCGAACCAGCTTCAGCTGGTCGTTGTAGATCCGTTTGCCGAGCTTCGTCACCTCGATCCCGGTCGGCTCGGTGCAGGGGCAGTTGACGTTGATCAGGGTCGCCTCCGGCATCGACACCTCGCGCAGCCGGCTGACCAGCTGGGCGGTGAAGGGGGCGGCGACGGTGAAGTCGAACTTGCCGCTGACGTAACCGAGGCCGCCGGCGGAGGACTGCTGGGAGACGGCGATCGCAGGGATCCCGAGGATGATCCCCTCCAGCGCCGCCGCGACCGTGCCGGAGTAGGTGATGTCGTCACCGAGGTTGGCGCCGTGGTTGATCCCGGAGACGATCAGGTCGGGACGGCCGCCGACCAGGCCCAGCTCGGCGAAGCGGACGCAGTCGACCGGGGTGCCGTCGGTCGCGTAGCCGACGCGGCCGTCGTCGAAGCTGACCTCCTCGACGCTGAGCGGCGAGCGGGTGGTGATGCCGCGGCCGATGGCGCTGCGGTTGGAATCCGGGGCGATGACGTCGACCTCGACCCCCTCGAGCTCGACCAGGGCGCGGCGCGCGGCCTGCAGCCCCGGGGCCGAGATGCCGTCGTCGTTGGTGAGGAGGATGCGCACCCGCCCGATTCTAGGGTTCGGAGATACTGCCGCTATGACCACCGTCCGGCTCGACGTCGAATACGACGGCAGCGGCTTCCGCGGCTGGGCGCGGCAGCCCGAGCAGCGGACGGTGCAGGGGGAGCTGGAGGCGGCGCTGGCGACGGTGCTGCGCGAAGCGGTCGAGCTGACGGTGGCCGGGCGGACCGACACCGGCGTCCACGCGGTCGGCCAGGTGGCGAGCTTCGACACCTCCGCCGACGCCCCCGAGGACCTGTCGCGCCGCCTCAATGGCCTCCTTCCCGACGACGTCGCTGTCACCGCCGCCAAACCGGTCGCCGACGGCTTCAACGCCCGCCACGACGCCGAGGCGCGCAGCTACCGCTACCGCCTCCTCGCCCGCAGCGCGCCCAGCCCCTTCGAGGTCGGCAAGGCGCTCTGGTGGCCGCACCGCGTCGACCGCGAGGCGCTGGACGCCTGCGCCACCGCCCTCCCCGGCAACCACGACTTCACCGCCTTCACCCCCACCCAGACCGACCACGTCCGCTTCGACCGCGACGTCCTCGCCGCCTCCTGGACCGAGGAAGGCGACATCCTCTGCTTCCGCATCACCGCCGACGCCTTCATGCGCAACATGGTCCGCGTCCTCGTCGGCACCCAGCTGGAGGTGGCCTCCGGCCGCCGCAGCGTCGAGAGCTTCACCAAGCTCCTGGAGGGAGCGCCGCGAACCGCGGCAGGAGACACCGCCCCACCCCACGGTCTCTACCTCGAGTCGGTGACCTACTCGCCGCCGGGAAGCCCTCGGATCAGCGTGGCGTAGGATCCCCGCCCACCGAGATCGAGAGATTCGGCCCCAAGCAGGGGTACGCGGATCGTGCTTCTCCAGAGGTCTCGACCGTGGGGACGGCGCTTGAAGGTTCCGTGGCCACTGAAAGGCTGCGGTGGCCTCACCCTCGCCGTCCCAGCGGCGTGGTCGAAGACGAATCTCGAGGGCCGGGCCCTGGCATAGGTCACCCGGGTGATCTCCATCCCTTCCCGCTTCTCGACCTCAGCGCCGATAAAGAAGGTCGGTCCTCGGCCCCTGGGACTCCGTTCCGCGTAGGCACCGAAGAAGCACCTGCAGCCGCGGCGGTAGGCGAACAGCGACGCCGGCTCCTTCTCGCCTTCGGATGCCTTGCGCGTTCTGAGGGCCGGCACCTGGGGGGCCGACGGCTTGTGGTGCGGGCATTGCCATTCCGATTCCCGCCACACGTCCAGAGTGCCCTCGACGCGGGTCTGCTCGATCCGCACATATCCGGTCTCGCCCGTGAACTGGATCGTCCCGACGAAGAATCCCTTGCTCGAGGTCGAGGGCGGCCCGGTGCATCCTCTCGGGCTGTCCTCCCGCGTCTCGGTCGGTTCGAAGGTGACGTCGATCAGCCCGAGCCTGCCGAACCTGGCCTTCACCCCCGTTTCAGTCACTTCGCCTTCGACCTCATAGGTGACATGACGACCCTTGCGCCCGATTTCAAGCGTGATCCCCTCGCTGGAGCTTTCGAGATGACCATGGAAGCCGTGGTTCGCCGGCAGGCCGAAGCTGACTTCGACCTCGCCGGTCGCCGGATCATCTGCCATCGCGACCGGGACCGCCAACAAAGCGGCGAAGAGAACCGCCAGGACGAGCAGCGGCAGTCTCGTCACGGGCTCGATTAGACGAGCTCGAGGTAAACCATCTCGGTCGAGTCGGACTTCCTCGGACCGAGCTTGACGATGCGGGTGTAGCCGCCGGGGCGCTCCGCGTAGCGGGGGGCCACCTCGTCGAACAGCTTGTGGACGATGAACTTGTCGTTGTGAAGGCTCGCCAGCGCCTGGCGGCGGGCGTGGAGGTCTCCGCGTTTGGCGAGGGTGATCAGCTTCTCGACCTCGGGCTTGACCGCCTTCGCCTTGGCCTGGCTGGTCTGGATCCGCTCGTGCTCGATCAGCTGCTTCGAGAGGTTCGAGAGCAGCGCCTCGCGGTGGGCGGAGTCGCGGCTGAGCTTGTTCCGCTTCTTTTTGTGCCGCACCTGATCCTCCGCTCCGCTTCCGTCGGAACCCTTAGTCCGCCTGCAGGTCGAGGCCGCGGGAGTGCAGGGTCTCGATCACTTCCTCGATCGACTTCTGACCGAAGTTCGGGATGGCGTTAAGTTCCGCGCGCGACTTGCGCACGAGGTCGCCGACCGTCTGCACGCCGGCGCGCTTGAGGCAGTTGTAGGAGCGGACGCCCAGTTCGAGCTCCTCGATCAGGATCTCGTCGAGGCCGTTGGCGGCGGCGACGCCGCCGTCCCCGCCCGCGGAGAATCCGTCGCTCGGCACCGCCGGCACCGGCTCGCGCGCGGTCAGCTCCTCGACCCGGTCGGCGTCGGTGAAGATCGCCAGGCTCTTGATCAGGATCTC